>Ga0116135_1000002_pt1 | contig 133245 bp, 105 predicted proteins | sample June2015DPH_20_1_FD_89738 | JGI IMG/M metagenome (GOLD analysis project Ga0116135, IMG submission 89738) | Peatland microbial communities from SPRUCE experiment site at the Marcell Experimental Forest, Minnesota, USA - June2015DPH_20_10 | ecosystem: Environmental > Terrestrial > Soil >... | reverse complement strand
GACGAGCTCCTGGGGGCCCTGTAGCGACCCAGCTCGTCTCGGGGGCGCCGTACCTCGCGGACCTTGGGCACGGAGCGCAGGGTTCACGCGCTGAGGTGGACCGGCGCGGACCGCCGGCGCACGCCCTCGACGAGGCGGCCGACGATGGCGACGAGCTCCCCGGGCTGGACGGGCTTGGGCAGGTGCATGTCGAAGCCCGCGCGCAGAGCGCGCGTGCGATCCTCGGCGCTCGCGTAAGCGGTGAGCGCTACCGCGGGGATAAGCCCACCTTTCGCCGGTGGGAGCGCGCGCACGGCGGCGATAAGCGCATATCCGTCGCGCTTGGGCATGCCAATGTCGCTGATCAGGACGTCGAAGGTACCCCCGCTCACCGTCGCGAGGGCTTCCTCCGCGTCGCCAGCGACAGTGACTTCGGAGCCACATTGCTCGAGGACATACTGGAGGAGGTCGCGTCCCTCGGACTCGTCGTCGACCACTACGACGCGCAGCCCCGCCAGGGCTGGCGAAGGCTCGAGCGCAAGGCTTCTTCCACCCAAGTCGTGAGCGGGTCGCGGCGTGGATGAATCCGCGCGCAGGGTAGCGATGGGCAGCGCGACGACGAAGGTCGCGCCCTTGCCGGGGCCATCGCTCTCGGCGGTCACCGTGCCGCCGTGGAGCTCGACGATGGATCGCACGATCACCAGCCCAAGACCGAGGCCGCCAGCCGCGCGCGACGGCGAGGCCTCTGCCTGGCGGAATCGGTCGAAGACGTGCGGCAGGAAGCCGGGGGCGATCCCTTGCCCGTCGTCGGCGACCACGAGCTCGACGCGCGACTCCTGTCGCCGCAGGCACACCTTGACGCGCCCGCCCTTGGGGGTGAACTTGATCGCGTTCGACATGAGGTTCCACACCACCTGCTGCAGCCGGTCCGCGTCGCCGACGATCGTCGCCTGCGAGTCGAGCACCGGTTGGAGTCGGATGCCCTTGGCCTCCGCCGCCGGGCGGACGACATCGAGCGCCGCTTCGACGACGCGCACCATCTCGACGGACGCAACCGAGAGCACGAGCTTGCCCTGCTCGATCCGCGCGAGATCGAGGATGTCCTCGATGAGGCGCGACTGCATCTGTGCGTTTCGCTCGATCGTGGCGAGCACCTTCGGCGTCTGCTCCGGTGAAACGTTGCCGACGCGCAGGAGATGCGACCAGCCCACGATGGCGTTGAGCGGCGTACGCAGCTCGTGGCTCATCGTCGCGAGAAACTCGTCCTTCGCGAGGTTCGCGCGCACCTGCTCGCTCACGTCGAAGGCGGCCACGAGGATGCCCTCGATCGCACGGGACGTGTCGCGCAGAGGCGCGTACACAAAGTTGTAGTATCGCGCCTCCATCGCGCCGCCGGCGCCCGTGGGCAGCCGCACCTTCTCGTAGCGCCCCTCGTAAGCGACGCCGGTGCGGAACACCTCGTCCAGGTATCCGAGGAACGGCTGGCCCTCGAGCTCGGGCAGCGCCGCCGCGAACGTCCGGCCGATGACTTCCGGCTCCTTCCCCCATGCGCGCAGGATCTCGGGGTTCGCGAGATCAATGACGTGCGAAGGCCCCTTGAGCACGGCCACCGGGAAAGGCGCCTGCATGAAGTGACGATACAGGTTGGCCCGTTGCCTCTCCTCGAGGGCTGCCATCTCCCGCGCCGCGCGCGCCCCGGCGAGGGTCGAGGCCACGCGCACGACAAGCTCGCGTGCCGAGAACGGCTTGGCGATGTAGTCGTTGGCGCCCGTGTCGAGCGCCTTGGCGGCCTCCTCCTCCCCGGCGCGCGCCGAAAGCATGATGATTGGCGTCGCCTTGAAAGCAGCCTCGGCGCGAATCGCCTTGACGAGCGAGACACCGTCGAGCCGGGGCATCATCACGTCGCAGAGGACCAGGGCCGGCGGCGCGCGCCGCATGCTCTCGAGGGCTGCAGCACCGTCGCCGACGGCCTCGACGGTCCACCGCTCGCGCAGGATGCGCGCGACGTACTCGCGCATGTCGGCGTTGTCGTCGGCAAAGAGGATGCGTTCCCTGGCGTCTGTCCGTTCCGCGAGGCGAGCCGCCGGCTCTGGAGCATCGGGCGCGGGGTCGACCCAGCGCGAGGCCTCCTCGACGAAGGCGCGTACGCCGATGACCGACGAAGGGCGCGTTGGCTTCGCCCGGAGGCGCGCGGGATCCAGGTGCGCCGAGCCGCGCGGGATTCGCACGCGGAACGTCGTGCCGGTGCCGAACCGGCTCGTGACGCCGATGTCGCCGCCATGAAGGCGCACGAGCTCCTGGATGAGCGCGAGGCCGATGCCGGATCCCTCATAGCTGCGCGACCGAGCGCCCTCGATGCGGTGGAAGCGTTCGAAGAGCCGAGGAAGCTCGTGCTCCGGGATGCCCGTTCCCGTGTCGGCGACCTGCAGGATCGCGCCGTCGTCCTCCATCTGCAGGCTCACGCGGATCGATCCCGCGAATGTGAACTTGAATGCGTTCGACAGCAGGTTCACAACGATCTTCTCCCACATGTCTTCGTCGACGAAGATCGGCTCGGGCAGGGCCGGACAGTCGACCGTGAGCGCAAGCCCCGCGCGCTCGATCGCCGCGCGGAATGTGCTCGCCAGATCCGCGGTGAGCGCCGAGAGTTCGACGGGCTGGTAGACGGCCTCAATGCGTCCGGCCTCGATGCGCGAGAACTCGAGCAGCGTGTTGACGAGCTTCAGGAGCCGGAGGGCGTTGCGGTGCAACAGTTCCACGGCCTGCCGATCCACGACCGCGTCCTGCGGGCTCGCAAGAAGGTCCTGGATGGGCGCGAGCATCAGTGTGAGCGGCGTCCGGAACTCGTGGCTAACATTGCTGAAGAAGGTCGTTTTGGCCCGATCCAGCTCGGCGAGCGACTCGGCGCGCTTGCGCTCCTGCTCGTAAGCCGCTGCGTTGCTCACGGCCTGCGACAGGCTCGCGGCGAGCAGATTGTGGAACCGGCCGTACGAGACGCTCCCGCGCCGGAGAAGCGGGCTCAACCCCGCGACGAAGAAGCCGAGCGGCCGCCCTCCGCCCGAGCGCTCGATGGGCAGCACGACTGCCGAACGCGCACCGGCGACCTCCTCGTCGAGGTCGACGAACCGGGGGCCGCCCTGTCCGTCGTGCGCGGTTGGGGCGAACGGCCACGGCGAATCGCCGCCGAGGGAGATGGATAACGGCGATCGGAGCGTACCTTTCTCGACGTTCGCCGCACCCGCGAGCCGAGCTACGCGCGCACCCTCGTCGAGCAGATAGAGGAGGGCAAAGGGTACGTCGTTGCCGAAGCGCGCAATCTGCGCCGCCGCGTGTGCGCAGGCGTCCTCCTTCGTCCTCGCCTGCGTCGCGTCCGCGAGCGCGCTGAGGAGCCGCAGGCGCCGGTCCTCGATGACCTTCTCGGTCGTCTCGAGGACGGCACAGAGCACGCCGCCGATGCCGCCCGACTCGTCGTGGATCGGACTGTACGTAAACGTGAAGTACCCTTCCTCGGCCGCCTCGCCGCGCACGAGCGGCAGCATCAGGTCCTCGGACCAGGTCGCCTCCCCGGTCTCGCGCACGTGCACAAGCAGCGGCTCGATGATCTGACGGATCTCCGGGAGCACTTCGAAGGCGGGCTTGCCCATGGCCTGAGGGTGCTTGTTCGCGCCCACCATCGGCAGCAGGCTGTCGTTGTAGAGCATCACGAACTCGGGCCCCCAGTAGATCGCGATTGGGAAGCGCGACGATAGGCAGATGCCGAGGGTTGTCCGGAGGCTTTGCGGCCACTCGCTCGCCGGGCCGAGGCGCGTCTGCCGCCAGTCCATGGATCGCATCAGCGCACCGGTCTCGCCTCCGCCCATGAGAAAGGAAGCCCCTGATACGTGGCTGCCGTGCGGCCCGCCGTCGGTCGACGCCATCATGACGAACACGTTTTTACGCGTAGTTTACGCCCTTGACAACGAGCGGAGCGCTCGAGCTCGTGGGCTCTTCGTGGTAGCGGTGGTCTTGCTCTCGGACTCGCCGTTTCCTGGGCCCATCGGGGTGAGGGGGTCCCGCTCATTGAGCTCGTTCTCGGCACTCCGGGTCTGGCCCGCGAAACCGGGGTCGTTGATTGGACAGTAGTGGTGGACGAGCAAAAGCAGTTTTTCGAAATCGATCGGTTTGGGGAGGCAAGCTCGAACAAACAGGGGCCCCGCCGCGGTCTCCGGCTTCACGGCGGCGGTCATGAGAATCGTGGGAATATGGGCCAACGACTCATCGCCCAATTGCCGGTCACGAAATGAGGGGCCGTCCATTCCTGGCATGTTCAAGTCGAGTAGGATCAATTTGGGATGAATACGGGCCAGCTCCCGGAGTGCCGAGGCTCCGTCCGGAGCCGTTGCGATCGAGTAACCCGCGCTCTCGAGGGCGGTCTGAATGACAGCCAAGAAATTTTCGTCGTCGTCGATAGCCAACACAGAAATCTCGCTTTGAGCGCACGCGAGCCATGCCCCGTCGCTCGCTTTTCCAGTCATGACAAACCCGAACCTTGCGACCGAGCGAAAAAGTGAAAGCCTTCTTTGTCGCCCATGACGCTCAAACGTTGCACCTAATCTCACCGGGCGGACCCGAGTTACTGCGCCACACCTGCGCATGGCTTGCTTCTGGTCCGAACCAAACTCTGCTTGCAATGCGGATGCCAAACACACGGAATGAGCCGCCGGGCTTGCCACACCGATCGGTAGATGCGTCACGCTTCTGCTCGTAAGCGGGCCATCTCTTCGTCATGCAACCTTTTGGCCGCAGGTTTCATGCTTCACGGATTGCGCGCGGATTTGCCGGTCTGTGTCGACGTCGGAGCGATCGCCCCCAAACCCAAGTCTTGTTGGATACGCTCGGCCATCCTCCACTGAGCCTGGACCTGGGGCACGGCGGATTCCAGATCGGCCTTGAAGTCGGCATTCTGCACGCGGTTCAGTACCTGGTCCAGAAATTCGAGTGCCTTCTTGTGCGCCTGCACTTGGTCGTCGATGTAGCAACGATCGAACTCGTCCGAATGCAACGATTGCAAATTTTGCAATGTGGCCATCTTGCTCTTGACGTTGTCATTCATGCGGTCGCTGACGACGTTGTTATAGGGAACAATCTGCGCTTGCAAGAGCACCGCGGTGTCGTGGGTCAGCATCGTGCGGTGGGCCGTCACCAACCATTCGGCGAACCGCCTGACCTGCGCCGACGCCGCGCTGGTTTCCGCCAGCTGACCTTCTTGAATCTCATTCTGGTTGATTGCTGAAATGACGGCGGCAATTTGGGCATCGTCCAAGGGCCAAGCATCGAGCGCGATGGCGCCCATCGGCTCCGTCGCACTGAACTCCGACCTCGCCGATTCTAAGGTCCCGAAAGCCGCCGCTTGAGAATACGCCGATGGCACGTATTCTGAGGACCCCGGCTGAGAGGTGGCCGGTGAGCCGGACGGCCGATCCGCAGCCGGCGTCTGCGGCTGACCCGCCGCCGCCGCGCTCGTTGCCCGTGCATAGGGCTCCGGGGTCGGCGGAGCGACGTTCGCATTCGACGGCATCTTGGGCTGTGGCTGGGCGCCGCAAGCGACGAGGCCGCACACGACGGCCAGGGCCGAGAGTAGCGACAGCGAACTTACGAGATGGTTCATGGTAGCCTCCAGGCCGCCCATTAATTGCAATGTGGATACCGCCGTTGAACTCACTACCGGGCACGCTGGGCAACGCGCGGCGGTGCGGACGTCTCCGTTACGTGCGCCGCGTCTCGAAGCGCCCAGAAGAGGGTCTCGAAGCGCCCAAAGAGCGTCTCGAGGCGGGCAGATAAGCGCTTTTTTTGCGCTCAATGATGGCTTCGGGGGGGACTCGAGAGGTTCGCGCTCGGGGAAGGCTGTCGTCGGGCGCCTAAGCGACTCGACTCGAGTCGCGCGAGTTGCCAAAGGCAGCGAGATCCGACTGGCGATCGCGAGCCCAGGGCACGGACCGGGGCGGTTGCGCGACGACTTCGTCGGTCCAGACCCGGAAGCTCGTGAGCAGGCTCGGCCCGAACGAGGTGCTGATCGCGACATCGGCCGCGTCGCGCCCTCGGGCGATGAGGATGCGCCCGACGCGAGGCGTGTTGTGGCGAGCATCGAACGTGTACCACGCGCCGCCCAGGTACGCCTCGAACCACCCCGAAAAGTCCATGGGCGCGTCCGATGCCGGCACGTCGATGTCACCGAGGTACCCCGTGCAGTAGCGCGCCGGGATGTTCATGGACCGGCAGAACGCAATCGCGAGGTGAGCGAAGTCGCGGCATACACCGGCCCTCTCGTGATAAACTTCCCACGCCGTTTTGGTCGGACGGGCGAAACCGTATCCAAACTGGATATGCTTGTGTACGAAATCGCAGATCGCCTGGACCCGCCCCCACCCCGGAGGCGCGTTGGCGAAGAGCTGCCAGGCGATGGGGGTCAGCAAATCCGTCTCGCAGTACCGGCTCGCGAGCAGAAACCGGAGGGCGTCGTCGGGAAGTTCGTCCACGGGGTTCTGAGGTGCCCCGAAAGCGACGCGATCCGGCGAACCGCTGTCGTGCACTAGGGCATCGGTGAAGACGCGCAGCGTTCCCGCCGGGGCGACAACGCGAGTGCACCGATTGCCGAACGAATCGCGATATTCCGTGAGGGCACACGACGGCTCAGTCCTCATCAGGTCAGGCACGATGATGTCCGAATGCCGCGAAGAATGAATGCTCAGCATGAGAATCATCGGTGTCGGTTGCGGGCAACTGTACGTCAATTCATAACCGACGCGAATGTGCATGACTCCCTCTGTCTCTCCGCGGCCTCACTGGGCCCATTTGGTTCAAAACGTTCCGAGCGCAAGTAGCCCCGCACAGATTGGCATGCGGTGGGCTCCCTTCTCATAGCCCGAGATGCAATCACCGATCCAATGGCGAATACGGAAGGGGCGCGACTCGGCGAATACGGAGGGTCGCAACGAAACTCCGGGCCAGTCGCGACTCGGATCGAGGCGCGGCAACCGACAAATCTCCCTTTGTTCTTGCTTTGTTCTCGCTCGGCAGGGGCTGCGTCTGAACCGTGGTCACCTGACACAGTGTGGCCGCATTGGTTCATTAAAGCCCTCAGCTCGACCACCCGCTTACTACGCCCCCGGTGCGAAGGTCGGAAGGCGCTTGGTCGCGACGGCGGCAACGAGCCACTCCCGGACGAAGCCGAGCTCGCCGCTGCGCATACGGTCGTCCTTCGACACACGGCACGATAACTGCCCTGCAGAAGCACCAAAAGGCTTGGCCGCCGAGGCCCGGCAGTCCTCAAACCATGAGGTGTGTCAATGGTGCACTCAATCACGTCGTTGACGAGCATCGTCGTTCTGTCGGCCTCGCTTGCGGCTTGTCACCCGCAGCCCGGACAGACCGAGATGCAAAAGGAACTACAAGCCAACGAGCAAGCCGGAAGCGCCCGCAGTGAAGCGGAGCAGCGTGCGCAGAAGGCACGGGCCGCGGCTGCACCCGATGTCTGGGATGTCGAGAAGGACAACCTCGACAAAGAGTGGGCCTCGCTTAAGGCCGACGTCGACAAAGTGAACGACTGACTTCTCGGTCGTTTCCGCCCGATCGATCCGATGCAACATCCACAATGGGAAAAGAGGACTCTCATGAAAAAGGCAGTCATTGGCGTGGTTTCGACTCGCGAGACGGCAGAACTCATCGCCCAGCGTCTTCTCGATGCGGGATTCACGAGGGAAGACATCTCGGTGCTGTTTCCGGATAAGCGCTCCACCGCTGCGTTCGCGCACGAGCGGCACACGAAGGCGCCCGAAGGCATCGCCACCGGAGTCGGAGCCGGCGGTGTCGTGGGCGGCACGCTCGGGCTTCTCGCAGGCATCGGCGCGTTGGCCATTCCGGGCCTCGGCTTCTTCATCGCCGCGGGTCCAATCATGGCGACGCTCAGCGGGTTAGCGGCCGGAGCTACGGTCGGCGGATTGACGGGAGCGCTCGTCGGGATGGGTATTCCGGAATACGAAGCGAAAATGTATGAGTCGAAATTGAGGTCGGACAATATCCTTATGGCGGTGCATACCGATCACACCGCGGACCAGCGTCGTGCTACCGAGGTCTTCAAGAGCTCGGGTGTGACGGATGTCGCGACCCAAGCGGAATCGGCGACCCCTGCAAGGACACTTCGTCCATCGGATGCGTAACGCGCGACGGCTGGGGTCCAATGCGCGAAGCGCTGAGTCGGCAACGAGGGGGATGGCACGCGCGTTGCGATTCGTCACGAATGGCGATTCTCCGCGCGCTACTCAGCCGGGTGATGCGGGAGCTCAGCACGATCGTGCAAAGGCTCGAGATCTATCTCTACCCGGCGGACTTGCTTCTGCGAGGTGCCCCACACGCCGTTGCACACGTGCCGCGATGACGCGCACCAACCTGGAGGAGGACGCGTATCTCGTCACGGAGCCGGACGCGCAAAAGCTCCAAGACGAGATCCAACAGCTCTGGAGCGAACGAGGGGAAGGCCAAAACTCGGAGAGTCGCGAGCGCGCGTCCTTCCACGTTCAGGATCTCTCGCGTCGTCTGGACCGCGCGCTCCGACCGCGCCAGGAACCCGCATGCCTTTGCAGCGGCCCTTGCAACTTGAAGCGTTGGCTGGCCCGCGGCGATCAGCCGACCTCGTCGGCGCGGACGGAATGGCGCGGCCGGCGGCTCACGAGGCGCGCCAGGATGACGAGCAACTCCCCAGGATCGATGGGCTTCGCGAGGTGCACGTCGAACCCCGCCTTGAAAACCGCCGTGCGGTCCTCTTTGCGTGCGTACGCCGTCAACGCGATGGCCGGCACGCGCCCCCCCCTGGCCTCAGGCAGAAGACGCACCTTGCGAATCAGGGAATGGCCGTCCTCTTCGGGCATGCCGACGTCCGACAGAAGGGCATCGAAGGGCGCTGCCTCGATCACGGCAAGAGCCTCTCTCGCGCTTCCGACGGCCGTGACGCGCGCCTCGCACTGCTTGAGTACATACTCGATGAGCGATCGCGTCTCGGGCTCGTCGTCGACCACGAGGACGCGCAGGCCCCGGAGTTCCGGGGGACACTCGAACGTGCGCGGCTGCGCGTGGTCCGAGCGACTGCCGCGCGCCTCAGCCGAGGTCACCTCGGCGCGCAGCGGGGCGGTCGGGAGCTGGACGAGAAACGACGCCCCCTTGCCCGGACCCGGACTGCTCGCCGTGACGATGCCTCCGTGAAGCTCGACGAGCGAGCGCACGATGGCGAGGCCCAGCCCCAGCCCTCCCGCCGTTCGCGTGTACGTAGGGTCCGCCTGCCGGAACCGGTCGAAGACGTGAGGCAGAAAGTGGGGTTCGATTCCCTGTCCGGTGTCGGACACGACAAGCTCCACGAACGAATGGTCTCGCCGGAGCCGCACCTGCACGCGTCCTCCCCGCGGCGTGAACTTGATCGCGTTGGTCATGAGGTTCCACACGACCTGCTGCAAGCGGTCGGGGTCCCCGACGATGGTCGCGTGCGAGTCGAGCACGGGCTGGACGCGCACGCCTTTCGCGTCCGCCGCGGGCCGGACGGCGTCGATGGCTGCCTCGACGACGCGCACCATCTCCACGGGGCCCACGCTCATCACGAGCTTGCCCTGCTCGATGCTGGAGAGCTCCAACAGGTCCTCGATGAGGCGGACCTGCACGCGCGCGTTGCGATCGATCGTCTCAACCACCTTGGCCATCTGCTCCGGGCGCACGTTGCCGGCGCGCAGCACGGACGACCACCCGACGACCGCGTTGAGAGGCGTGCGCAGCTCGTGGCTCAGCGTGGTGAGGAAGTTGTCCTTCGCCCGGCTCGCTTCCTCCGCCGCCGCGCGGAGCGCCTCGATGCGCGTGCGGGCGTGCACATGCTCGGTTACCTCGAGTGCGACAATCACGACCGACTTCGATCCGTCGATGTCTCCGACCGGCGCGAGGGCGACGTCGAAGTACGCGTCCTTCTGAATGCCATCGCGGACGACCGGCACCTTCGCCTCATGCGCGTGGAACGGCTCGCCGGTCGCGGCGACCTTCTCGAGCGCTAGGAACGTCGGATCTTCGACGAGCTCGGGGAAGACGTCCCGCGGCACACGACCGCCCAGATCGGTGCGCCGCACCATCTCGCAGTAAGCGGGGTTCGCGAGCTCGTAGCGCAGCTCGGGGCCCGAGACGAGGGCCATCGCGACCGGAGCCTGCATGAGGACGTCGTGCAGACGCCGGCGCTCCTGCTCGGCCTCTCTGCGCAGCTGCGCGATCTGGAGGTGCGTCGCGACCCGCGCGACGAGCTCCCGTGCGGAAAACGGCTTGACCAGGTAGTCATCCGCCCCCGCCTCGAGGCCGTCCACACGCGACTCTGCGCCGGCGCGCGCCGAGAGCATGATGACGGGCACTGGCCGGGTCGCGGGATCCTCGCGCAAGGCGCGCAGCAGCCCGAAGCCGTCGAGGCCGGGCATCATCACGTCCGTCAGGACGAGGTCGGGCACACGCGCCCGCGCCGCGGCGAGTGCGGCCGCGCCGTCGGTCACCGCCTCGACGGACCAGTGCGTGCGGAGCAGGCGCGCGACGTACTCGCGCATGTCGGCGTTGTCGTCCGCGAGGAGGACACGGGCCCCCTCGGCCACCCTCACGCGATCGGGGGCGGGCCCCGCCAGCAACACCCCCGCTTCGAGCTCCTCCTCCGGCGCATCCGCGCCCGGCAACCACCCGAGCGCCTCTTGGACGTACGCCGCAGCCCCGGTCGTCGACGCGGCTCCGGTGGACCGCGCGTCGACCCTTTCGGACGGAAGGTGATCGTGTCCTCGCGGGATGGCGACCGTGAAGGTCGTTCCCTGTCCGACCCGGCTGTCTAAGCGGATGCTGCCGCCGTGCATCTTGACGAGCTCGTGCACGAGCGCCAGTCCGATGCCCGATCCCTCGTGCGCGCGGGCGCGAGCGCCTTGCACCCGGTGGAATCGCTCGAACAGGTGCGGGATCTCACCCGCCGGAATGCCGGTGCCGCTGTCCTGCACGAGAAGCTCCGCATGGTCGCCGACCCACCGCAGGGCAATCTGAATGGACCCCTCAAACGTGAACTTCACGGCATTCGAGATCAGGTTGAGGACGATCTTCTCCCACATGTCGTGGTCGACGAAGAGAGGCTCGGGCAGCGGAGAGCAGTTGACGCGGTAGTCGAGCCCCGCGCGCTCGACCGTCGATCGGAACGCGCTCGCCAGGTCCACCGTCAACGCCGCGAGATCGGTGGCGCGGTAGGTCGCTTTGGCCCGGCCCGCCTCGATCCGCGCGAAGTCGAGCAGCGTGTTGACGAGCTTCAGCAGCCGCAGCGAATTGCGGTGCAAGGTCCGCAGGTTCTCGCCCGACAACACCCGCGGCTCCGACGCCAGCGCGTCCTCGATCGGTCCGATCATCAACGTGAGCGGCGTGCGAAACTCGTGACTCACGTTGCTGAAGAAGGTCGTCTTCGCGCGATCGAGCTCGGCGAGCGCTTCGACGCGCTTCTTCTCCTCCTCGTAGGCCTGCGCGTTGCCAATGCTCGCGGAGATCTGCCCGGCCACCAACCGCAGAAAGCCCCGGTAGTCTTCGTCGAAGAGCCGATACGGGCTGAGCCCCACGACGAGGACTCCCGCCTTGCCGACGCTGCCCGACGCCGCGATGGGAAGTACGACGGCATGCGACGGAGGCACCGGCCACGCGCCGCACGGAAGCTCGCCAAAGCGCGACGCCAGATCGTCGACGACCACCTGGTGGCCGCGTGCAACCTCGCGGATGGGCCACGCCGCAGGGCCGTCGAGGGGCACGATCTCCGGCGCGGCTCGGTGCCCGCGGGGGATGCCTGCCGTCGCCGCGAGGACGCCCCGCCTCTTCTCGGGCTCGACGAGGTAGATGAGTGCGAAAGGCAGGTCGCGCGGATCGGTCTCGAGCGAGATCGCCCCGCTGGAGACCGCGTCCTCGATGCGCCGTGCGTCCGCCATGCGCGCCGCGAGCTCGCGGAGGAGGGCGAGCTGGCGCTCGCCGATGATGCGGCGGGTGTCGTCCGTGTTCGCGCAGATGATGCCGCCGGTCCCGCCGCGATCGTTCGGGACCGGACTGTACGAGAAGGTGTAGTACGTCTCCTCCGGGTACCCGTTGCGCTCCATAATGAGGAGGAGCGCCTCGTCGTACGTTCCCTCGTTGCCGCGCATCGTCTGCTCTGCCCGCGGGCCGACCTGGTCCCAGATCTCGCGCCAGACGACGTGGGCCGGTTGGCCGAGCGCGGTCGGGTGCTTGCCACCCACGATGAGCTTGTACGCGTCGTTGTAGAGGTTCACGAGCGCGTCGCCCCACCAGACGAACATCGGCTGGCGGGACGTGAGTACGATACGCACGCAGGTCTTCAGGTTCTGCGGCCAGTCGGCGGCGGACCCGAGCAGCGTGCTGGACCAGTCGAGCGCACGCATGCGCTCGCCCATGTCCCCCCCGCCCGTGAAGAAATCGAGATTGTCCGTCATTCGTGTCAGGCCCTCCGTAGCAGCCGAGACTCGCGACGCCATGTTAAGTGAAGCCGCGACGCCCGTTCTCGCCGCCCAGCGCGCCTTGTCGAACGGGCTGCCGAACGGAGTGGTTCGTGTCGCCTCGAAAGAGCACGACCGCCACAATCGTGCCGGGGTACGAGGCGCGCGAGCACTGCGCCCGAGCTCGTTTCACATCGCTTGACCTCGGTCCCGCTCATTTCAGCGACGCGCGGAGGTGCTTCCCAAGAGTCGGCTCCTTGGAACGCATCGGCTCGTAACCGATCCACCTCTTCGTCATGCTCGTCATGCGGCCTCGGTCGCACTGCTTTTGCGTTTGAGGGGCTTGGAACTCTTCACCCCCTTCGAAGCATTCGCCGGGCGGGCGCCCTTCCCTTTTTCTTCAATGCTCCTTTTCAAGAGCGACATCAGATCGACGACGTTGGTTCGCTGCGGCTCGCGCTGAGGGGGGCGGTCGACTTTTCCGGTCTTTGCCTTCTTTTCGATGAGCGCGAGGAGCTCGTCACGATACGTGTCCTTGTATTTGTCAGGCTCCCATTCTGCGCGCATCGATTCAACGAGGTCCTCAGCCATTGCGAGCTCGCGCGCAGTCGTCTTCGCCCGCGGGTAAGCCCCACTCGGCAAGCCGGCGCCACTCGCGGCGCGAAGCTCGTGAGCGAAGCGCAGTATCTCGAGGCGGAGCGTTTTCCCGTCTGCGTAAAGCGCGCATATTCTTTGCCGCGTCCGAAGCACGAACATGCCGATCGCCGCAACTTTTTTCCTATCGAGGGCATCGCGAAAGAGCGCGTAAGCCTTTTCACCGTGCTTTCCAGCCGAAACGAAATAAGGCGTCTCAAAGAAGGCGGGCGAGATCGCGCTCAAGTCGACGAAGTCCTGAAGATCGATCGTCTGGGTCGCCTCGACGTTCGCCGCCTTGAAATCGTCGTCGTCGACGACCACGTACTTGCCTGGGGCGTATTCGTACCCACGCACGATGTCGGACCAGGCAACTGTCTTTCCCGTCGATGCATTCACGCGTTCATATTTGATTTGCGATTTATCGTGCTTGTCGAGCTGGTGAAAGTGCAACTCATTTTGCTGCTCCGCCGTGCGCAACGTCACGGGTATTTGCAGGAGTCCGAAGCTGATCGCGCCCGACCACAGCGCGCGTCTCATCTCTCCTTCTGCCTTCCCTGCGACGACGCCACTCGGCGCTGCTCCTTTCGCGCGGCGACCGTTCTTGGGGTGGGAAGCTTTTTCTCGTGCTTGCGCGGCTGCCATCGGGTCGTCTCCTCAGGTCGGGTCCAAAGCATATGCCGTTCCGTTCCTCTCAGAATGGTCATCGTGACCGCGATCGGCCCGGTCTCTTTTGTGCTTCAGCGATCGCCGTGTGGCGAACGGCAACCGGCCTCTTGTCGACTTTCTCCCTCGCGGCCTGTGGCGCATCGCTGCCCCATCCCCCGTATGCCGCTCAAGCCACGACCTCACTTGTGGTGATCCCCCTGGGTCCTCCGCCAGGAAGAATCGAAGTCGTTCCGAGACGGCCGGCCCGAGCGGACGCGTGGGTCGACGGCGAATGGGTCCTGCGGCACGGACGCTGGTACTGGCTTCTGGGCCGCTGGGTTCAAACACCGGTCGGCGCCCGATACGCGCCATGGGTCGTGGTTCGCGCCTCGGACGGGACGCCCTTTTATGCACCGAGCTTCTGGCAAGACGCGAAGGGCATGGCTTTGCCGCCCCCCCCTGCGTTGGAGTACGCAAAAGGCAACGGGCAGGCCGTATTCGACCCCGAAGGTGAAGCCGAGCCCACCGGACGGAACGTCGAGACGATTCCCCCGCCCGCGGGCCCGAGTGACACGTCGCCTCGATAATTCACGACCTCAGCGCGGGCGAGCGGTTCGGTTGGCCGACGGCACGTGCCTGGCCCAGGCCTGGCCCCGTAACGACACGCTCGTTTGGATCGGGGCGCCTCTGCCGGCGCTTCGCGGGTTATGTCTCAGGCCCGGCCCGCCGGTTTGGCGGGGGCGCGGCAAGGGCCTTCGGGAACTCGACCCTATGGATGACCCACCGGCGAACCGGCGCCGAGACAACCCAATGGATGAGGCTCAGCCCCATGGAGCGAAGAACCTCGGACCCCAACGAGGGTCGCTCCGATCGGAGGACGCGACGGGGATGCTTCCACAGGCTCACGAGCAGCTGCCATCGGTCACGGCGGCGGCGCGCAGGTGCCGCGGCGAAGCGGTGGGCGGCGATTCCGACGGTAGCGACCAGGGCCACGGCGACGACCCCGCTGACCATCGCGATCTGACGCAGGTGCACTCGTATTTGGTGGCCGAGGTCGAGTGCGTCGTGTCGCCGCCTATCGAGCTGCTCGACGGTGTCAAGGAGCTTCGCGCGGACCCGATTCGCCTCCCGGGCGAGGTCGTCGCGGGATCGATCATTCATGCGAGGCGCTCCTTGAGCTGTTTGTAGTCGGACTCGAGCCGAGATCGAGTTGCGCCCAACGGCCGCTTCGGCAGCGCCTTCCATCCCACGATGCCCACCGTGAGGGAGAGCAGCAGAAGGGTACCGCCCATGACGCACGCGGCGGGCCAGCTGACCACGAATGCCAGCGCGACCGAGACCATGAACATCGTGATCGCCAAGACCGCGGCCATCGCCGCGAGTGCCAAAGCGATCGCTCCCATTTTCACCTGAGCGACCTCTTCGGCAAATTCCTCGCGCGCCAGTGCCACTTCCAGCTGCACGAGCTTGCGTGTCTCGTCGAGTGCCACACGGATCAGTTGAGCGGTGCGGTCTGCCTCGGCAGACGCGGCGACCGCTTTGCCTTCGATGTCATCGATCATGGGCCTCGCCTTTCGCTCGCGCCATTCGGCCGCGCCGTCCCACGGTGCAGCCGAGCCATGGGGTGTGGCCGATTTGTCGAATCGCATTCGGCCGATCCCGCCATCGACGATGTGGATTGCAACGAACGTAGCGGCGGGGCTTTCGGCGGAGGACGAGGCGGCGGAAGTCGAATGTTGGCCGATTGTTCCTCGGCGAAACCGCGGCGCGCAAGTCGGCGCCGTGGGGCGGATCTCGCGCCAAATCGAAGCGGCCTTCGTTCATGCTCGATTTCATCAGCAATCGGCGGGCCACGCATGCACCGCCGCGGTCCGATCGAACCCATCATTGCTCTGGGTGAAGGATCATCCAGCCGACGAGTCGGTCGCGCCCGTCGGCAGACGGGGGTCTTGTCTCGATGTTGCGTCCGGATGGCTTCGACCCCCAAGGACCGTGGTAGGCGCGGCCGTTGCTGAGCGGCCTATGGGGGTGGGGCACCGATGTGCCACAGGCCACGAGGGGGAGCCAACCATAGCCGGTCGCCGAGCTGCCGTTTCTTCGCGCGTCGGTCGACCCATCGTCCAGCGAATCGAGAAGCCAATCGGTCTATCTCGACCGTCCTCGTGGCTCACGGCATGGGTGCTGCAACTGCACGCTTCGAGTTCAGAAAGGAAGGACCTACCATGTTGTACTGGGCTGCTGTGTTTTTCGTCATCGCGATCGTTGCCGCGATTCTCGGTTTCGGAGGTCTCGCCGCGGGAGCCGCAAGCATCGCGAAAGTCCTGTTCGTCGTGTTCCTGGTCCTCACGGCCGTTTCCCTGCTCGTCGGCCGGCGGGGGCGGACGCTCGTCTAAATACGAGCTCATCCTCGTGGCGAAAGCGCTTTTTCCCGCGATGGAGAATGGCCTGTTACGGCCGCCCGCGATGGGCCAAAGCCTCACGGCCGCCCGCGATGGGCCAAAAGCCTCACGGCCGCCCTCGATGCGCGAAGGCCGGTCACGGCTGCCCATGGAGGAGAGATGGTCTCTATAGATGAGATTCTGGCGTGGACGGCGATGGGTGGCGCCGCCAGCCTCGGAGGGATGATATGGCCGTTTCGCCGCGGCTTGGTCGGCGTGTTTCTGAACGTCGTCGTGGCCGTCGTCGGCGCCCTAGGCTTGGGTCTCCTGAGTGGTGCGTTCTTGCCTCGCGCCCATGCGGGCGCGACACGTCTTGCCTTTGCTGCGCTCGGCGCGATCGTCGCCCTTCTGCTCAGCCACGCGGTATGGAGCGGGCAGATCCGCCAACCAGGAGCCTGAAGCGCTCGGAGCCGCGCGTCGGGTAGACTCTCCCGTCACGGCATGGGTATTGCTCGCTCTGCGCGCATGAATACCGAACAGGCAGAACAGCAACCGACGGATCCGCATTCAAACGGCCGCGCGCGCATCGACAGCCGCGAATTTGCGCGCCGCGCCAAAGCCGCAATCGCCCAACTGCCCTCCACTCTCGCGCAACTGCCCTCCACTCTCGACAAGGAGATCCAGCAGAGCCCTCACGCCGTGCTCGGCATTGCGTTCGGCGTCGGAGCGGCAGCGGGCGTGTTTCTGAGCTCTCGAATCTTGAGAACGGTTCTCGCCAGTGCCGTGTCGTATGCGGCGATCGAGCTCGGGCGCTCGTACCTGCGCGATGTGTTGGGCGCCAGTTGGGGGGAGGCCGACTGGATTCGGGCCGCGATCGACGAGCGCCCTCGGGAGCGCTAACCGAAGGCTTAGGACGACGGCGGCCGTCGGTCGGGCATTCTGACGGCGCGGCGGCGTGCTCAAGCCAGTCGCGTCTGATGTTGGACGAGTTGGCGCAAGAACCACGCTCGTCTTCGAACGGTCGCGGCTCCCGGCCGTGGTTTCGCCTTCCAAGGCAAGAATTGGCAGGGCATGGGCATTGCGTGTGGGCAAGGAGTCTGGGCGGACTGAGTACCATGTTCGACTATCTGATCGTAGGGGCAGGCTTCGCCGGAAGTGTCATGGCGGAACGCCTCGCGTCTCAATACGGCAAACGGGTCCTCGTGGTCGACCGGCGCGCTCACGTCGGCGGAAACGCGTACGACACCTTCGACGACGCCGGCGTGCTCGTGCACCAGTACGGCCCTCACATTTTCCACACGAACTCGCGACGCGTTTTCGCCTACTTGTCCCAGTTCACCTCGTGGCGGCCCTACGAACATCGCGTGGTGGCGCGCGTGAAAGAACGACTCGTTCCGTTTCCTATCAACATCGACACGATCAACGCCGTCTATGGCACCCATCACGATGCGGCGTCGCTCCAAGCCTTCTTCCGGAAGGTCGCCGAGCCGGTCGCTCACCCGCGCACCTCCGAGGAAGCCATCGTGGGCACGGTTGGGCGCGAGCTCTACGAGATGTTCTTTCGTGGTTACACACGAAAACAGTGGGGACTCGACCCCTCCGACCTCGATGCGTCGGTGGCGACGCGCGTCCCCGCACGGCTCGACCACGATGCCCGCTATTTCACGGACGCGCACCAGGCGATGCCCGCCCACGGGTACACGCGCATGTTCAACCGCATCCTGTCCCATCCGGGCATCCGGATTCTCCTGAAAGCGGACTACCGGGAGATCCGGGGCGAAGTGCCGCACCGCGAGGTGATTTTCACCGGGCCCATCGACGAATATTTCGACTTTCGCTTCGGGAGGCTGCCGTACCGCTCGCTCGAGTTCCGGCACGAGACGCACGCCATGGAGGTCTTTCAGTCGGCCCCCGTTGTCAACTATCCGGACGCACACGAGTACACGCGTGTCACGGAGTTCAAATATCTGACCGGGCAAAAGCACCCGATGACGAGCATCGTCTACGAGTTTCCACGCGCCGATGGCGACCCGTATTACCCCATACCCCGAGCCGCCAATGCCGAGCTGTATCGGCGCTACAAGGCGCTCGCGGACGTCACGCCGGGAGTGCGTTTCGTGGGCCGCCTCGCGACGTACAAGTATTACAACATGGACCAGGTCGTCGGTCAGGCGCTCGCGCTCGTCGACCGAATCGCGACCGGAACCGATACCGCCTTCGAGCGACCGGCTGTCGCCCATGGATGTGTCCGGGCTGGTGCACGGGGTTCTTGACCTCTTGATCGATGGCGACAAGGGCATTGGCATTTCTCAGGCGATGCAGCCACAGGCCGCCTCGAATACGCCCGGTCCGCCTGACGCCGCAACGCAGAGCGCGCTCGCCAGGCAGGCGGCTGTCGTCTTCTTCACTGATTCTGAAGAGATCGGGCACGCCGCTGCCCTTGCCGGGCTGAGCGTCATGCACCCGAGCGACCCCCGGCCCGCGTGAACGTCGAATTCGGATGAGCCCGTGCGCACCACACTGTGTCACGACGCCACGGTTCGAAACGACCGACCTTCTTGGCGAAACCGCGTGATGTGCGTCTTCGGTACGGGTCGCAACGCTCGTGTCCGCCCGCTGGATCGGGGGTTGCACAAGCGGGTGGGTGAAGAGGAGGACATCCACGGTCTCGACCCGAGCGGGGCAGATGCCGCGCACGTCGCCACTCTTTGGCCAGGCCTGGCAGGCCCGTAACCCCATCCCGAATCGTGAAAGGAAATGCTCGATGAGCTCTATTTCGACAACCACGGAACACATGGCCGACCGCGCGAAAAGTGCGGCGAGAATGGCTCGCGGTTCGCTGGTCGAACTGGGAACGCAAGTGCTTCGTCTCATGAACGATCTGAGGGAGCGCGAGTCGTACGGTTTGCTTCTGCGCGGCCTTGGACGTCGCCGCGCACCGAGCCCTCTCTCATCCGTCTTGTGGTTTGCCGCGGGCGCGGCCGCTGCGGGAGGAGCGGCGGTCTTCTTCGGGCCTCAAGGGCGCCCCCTGCGCGAGCGGATCGGAACCGCCGTCAGCAGCGCTCAGAACCATGTCACCTCCTATCTTCGTGACACCGAAGCCAGCATCATGAACCACGAAGGGGCCAGAAAAGCGGGCAACGAGCCGATCCACATGACCCACGAAGGGGCCCGGAAAGCCGGCAGCGAGCCGCTCCACTTCGAAGCGGGCCGGTGACCCCGCCCGCGAGCCTGTTTGCCCACGAGCTCGGGGCCTCGAAAAGCGGTAGCGTGTGAACCGCACAGGTGGGCCACGTCGTGTGGCAAGCGTGCTCGTGGCGACATTGCTGGCCGTCCCGGCGTCCGCGGGGGGGCAGAACCTGCTCAACTCGAGCGAGAAACCTTCAACGGCAGCCGCGAAGTTGCCTCCAACCGACGGTAAGGACGAGTTTACGCTCCTGCCCGCGGCTGGGGGCAGCACCGATATCGGCATTGCAGTCGGGTACTTCACCGCATTCACGCGCATTCAAAAGCGGTACATCCCCTACGTCTGGAACCTCGAAAGTGCCGGTCTCGTTTCTTTCGGTCTCAAGAGCGGCAGCGTCGATTTGCCGTATATCGACGTCTACGGCAAGCTTACCGTGCCGCGTTTTCTGGAACGTCCGATCGAACTGGAGGTCCGTCCGTCGTTTACGGACGAGCAAGCCCTGTACTACTATGGCATGGGCAACGCCTCGAGCGCCCTTCCTCCTCGGGGACAATCGACGACGTATTTCGAATACGGGCGCGTTCATCCGTCTTTTCTCGCCGACGTGAGATTCGCGATCCGCGATCACATCGGCGCAATCACCGGCTTTCGCTATACGGGCAGCTGGCTCGATATTCCCGCGGGCTCGAGCCTGGCTCAGGCTTTGGGGAGCGGGAGCCCCGAGGTCCGAAGGCTCATCGGTCCAACCGCCCCGAACCTGGTCGCCTTATTCGTTTACGGGCTGCAGGTCGATACGCGCGACAGCGAGGTGACCCCGCATTCGGGTACGTTCGACGAGGCCAAATTCAAGTGGAGCCCCGGAGGCAACGGGATCCTGCCTTTCCGTTATGGCGAGGCGAGTCTCAACGTTCGCGCATACGTGCCGATCGCGTCGCGAGTGACCCTGGCGGGCCGGGTCATCGGCGACGTCCTTTTCGGGAGCCCCCCCTTCGCTGAACTGCCTCGGTTCGAAGACACCTATTTCGGCGGCGATATTCGAGGCGTGCCGGCTCAGCGGTACTACGGGAAAGTGAAAGTCATCGGTAACCTCGAGGCCCGGGCGCGCGTTTTCGACTTCCACGCCTTGGCCAAGTCCATGTCGCTCGGCTTCGCGGCGTTCTTGGACAGCGGGCGTGTCTGGGCAGACACAAGCCCGCATCCCGAGCTCGATGGAACCGCGGTGGGGCTGAAATACGGCCTGGGCGGGGGCTTGCGGCTCACCTCGGGGACCGCATTCGTGCTCCGAGCGGATCTCGCCTGGTCACCCGACGCCATGCCCGTCGGTGCCTATGTGACGGCCGGCGAGATGTTCTGACCGAACGTCACGATCCCGTAGATCCGCGCCGAGAACGATGCCCGTGGCAGCGCTACGTCATCGGGCTGACGTCGCCGCCGAGCCGAGATTGGATCCATGCGCGAGCGTTGCCTCGCACACCAACGCTACGGTCTGGTCGGCAAGTTTGCCCACCAGATCGCTCATGGCCGATACGAGTGCCACCGTCGTGCCGCCGACCGGCGCTTGCTCAAGGCTCACAGCACGCGTGCCTACCGGTGCGTGAGTTACACCGTTCTCGACCGCCACTTCGGCCAGGAGATGCAGACGGCCCGCGTCACCGACGTCGAACCGGCGCACATCGACCTCGATGGTGGCGTCGGCGTCCGCCGTGATCGGCCCGTCTTCGACGAAGACGCTCGTTCCCCGAAAGCGCTGCTCGATATCCTGCGCCAGGACGCGCCCGAGCATCTCGTCGAGAGGAGCGGCCCAACGGTCAGAGTCCACGAGCCCGAGCCTGAAATCCGCGACCTTCTGCACCACCTCGGGCCGATCGAGGTAGGCAGGGATTCCCGGCCGGCGCAGGCGAATCGTGTGCACGTATGCCGAGTGCGCAACGCCGGCCTCGGGGACTAGAGCGTAGAACGTCGAAGGAGGCGACGACCCGCACGCCATCGCACCGGCGACGAGAATGACCCGTGCGGTCGACGAGCGCTTCACCGGGCCCCCGACTGCGCCACGCGGCCACGAATCAAGGCTTCCGGATGTCGGTCCAGGTAGTCACCAAGCGCGCGGAAGCTCCGCACAGCGTCGTTGACCTCGCTCAGGACTCTCTGAAGGTCATGCTGGAAGTCGGAATTCTGGCCGTACCCCGCCGGGCCGAGCGTCAAGCTGGCGCTCTTCGCAACCTGCGCCATCTCCTGTGCGATTTCGGGCAGACGCTCGAGGGCGGGACCCGCTTCGGTGTCGACCCGATCGACGAGGCGCTCGATGCCGACCAAGGCGGCGTTTGCATTCGCCCCGATCTGGTCGAACGGGATGGAGTCGACTTTCGTGGCTACATCCGCCAGGGACGAGGTGAGTCCGTCGATGCCCCCACCTTGACTGGGCAGCACGGTCGCGTTTCCCTCCTTCGGCAGAGGCCCAGCCGTCGTATCTTTCGCGTATACGATCGACAGGTCCTTGGAGCCCGTGAGGAAATTGCTCGACTCCAGAACGACACGCATCCGAGTGTTCGTCAATGCGCGCCGCACTTCGTCGGCATCGGCCGCACTCTCCTGACCGGCCGGACTTTCCTGAATGGCCGCACTCTCCTGACCGTCCGCACTCTCTTGACCGGCCGCACTCTCGTGACCGCGCCGAGCCAGCAGGCGCTCAGGCTGGAGATCGAAGGCCACTCGCGCGATCATGCCCTGCTTCGACGGGTCGTAGACGAGCTTGACGTCATTCACGCTTCCGACCTGGACGCCGGAGATCGCGACGGGGGACCCGCAGGCGAGCCCCTGGACCGACGTCTGGAAATACGTCACGTAGGGGATATTGTCGCGATAGAATGCGGCGTCCGCAGCGGCTTTGTCGGCGAAGAGCTCGAAGTTTGCCGACTCGGGCGCGGGCGGATCCTGCTCGTTCGCGCGCGGCGTCTCGAAGGCGATTCCGCCGCTCAGCAACGTTTGGATCGATTCGACCTCCAGGTGCATACCCTCCGCCCCCATCGTCAGGGAGAGTCCCGACGCGTTCCAGAATCGCGTCTGCGGGTGGACGAATCGATCGAACGGCTCGCGCACGAAGATGCGCAAGGTCACGGGACCGAGCCCCTGTCCGAGCTCGTAGCCGAGGACATCTCCAACCTCGACATCGCGGTAGTAAATGGGCGATCCGGCCGCGAGCGATCCCAACCGCGGGGCTCGAAGCAGATAGACATGGCCGGGCTCATCGGATTCCCGGCCGGGTGGCTCCGCCAGCGCAGTGAACTCAAGCTGCTTTTTGCCTCCCGGCACGCCCGGATCGACCTCGATGTAAGGACCGGAGACGAGCGTTTCAATGCCCGTGAGACTGCCGGCGGAAATGCGGGGACGGATCACCCAGAATCGCGCATGCTCGGTGAGCGCGGACTTCATGCCTCCGACCATGCGCACCTTGACCACGGCTCGCTTCATGTCTGGGGTGAGAGCGATGTCGTCGACCGTGCCGACGGTCACGGCTTTGTGTTTGACCCGGGTCTCGTCCACAGTGAGCCCTTCCGCAGTGGCCAGGATGAGGGTCACGGTGGGGCCGCGATTCTCGAACGACGAATAGCCGAGGTAGACGACCAGCCCGGCCGCGACCATGGGAATGAGCCAGATGGGGGAGAACCGCCCATGGGGCTTGACCTTTGCGGTCTGCGGTTCCGGACCGCCCTGGGGATCATCGTTGGCCATGAGACACCGCCTCTTGCACGAAAACAACGTTCTGCCGCTCTGCGGCGTCCCACATGAGCCTGGGGTCGAACGTCTCCGTAGCGGCCATCGTCATGACGACGATCGAGCAGAATGCCGCCGCTCCCAACCCTGGCAGAACGCTGGCGATCGCGCCGAGACGCACGACTCCCACCAGTACGGCGAGCGCAAAGATGTCGATCATCGACCAGCGGCCGATGATCTTGACGGCCCGGAACAACCGAGTTCGTCCATGAAGCCAACGAGCCGACCGACGGTGGGTCAGTACCAGCATCGCACTCAAGGAAAGCAGCTTGACGACCGGAATGATGACGCTCGCCGCCAGCACCAGCAGCGCGAGAGGCCAGAGATGGCTTTGTGCCAGCTCGACGACGCCGTGCACGATGGTCGTGGGACCCCCCTTGCCCATCCGCTTGATGGTCATCACCGGGAGCACATTGGAGGGAACGTAGAGCAGTGCCGCAGTGAGGACGAGCGCCCACGTCCGGTGGAGCGTCCGCTTGCGGACCGAGAGCGGATGACGGCATCGCGAGCACATTTCCCCTTCGGTCGCACGCGCCACATATCCGCACGCGTCGCAACCGATGATCGGGGTGGTCGTCGCTCGAGCGCGTGCAACGCTATCCTCGGCCGCCGCCGAGCGATTGCCGAGGGCAAGCGGTTGGCGCAGGCGTGGCTCTGCAGGGATTTTAGGGCAAAGGGCGCGCCAGACCGCCTCACGGTCGAGTGTGGCGTCGATCGCCACCATGCACAGCATCGCACCCGCAAGCGCTAACGCCGAAACGCCGACGTGCACATGGGCCAGGGCCTTGAGCCTCGAGTAGGCGATGAAGGAGCCCAGGAGGAAGATTTCGATCATGGCCCACGGTGAGAGGCGATCGAGCCCGGCGAAGAGCCACGCGAGTGAGCGCTGCGGCTGGTGCGCGCGCGCACCGAACAGGACGACGATCTCTACGGCGAGCTTCGCGGCGGGCAAAACGACCAGTGTCATGAGGACGACGACCCCGAGCGCGGCAAAGCCGTCCTCTTTGAGCCTCTCCGGCCCGGAGAGCAACGTGGAACTGCAGAATCGTCCTAAGACACGGAGATCGACGAGTGGCAGCGCGAGGGCCAACGCCAAAAGGAAAGCGGCCGCGACCGCGTTGATGCGGGCGAAGCTCAACGAATTCTTGAAGGTCCTTCGCAGCAGCGCATCGCACCGCCCACACGTCGCCGCTTCGCCGTCGGCGAGGGCCGGTAGTCGCTGGAAGAGCCCGCAGTCGCGGCACTCTCGCCATTCGTCGAGATCGTCCATGACAACCGAGTACGGCATGACACCCCTTCTCCGAGCACAGGTCGGGCCAGCGGTTGCCCCGGACCCAATCGCCGTGGCTCGAGAACGTGCCGTTCAATCGGCATGAGACAAAACAACTCCCATGCGCACAATTGCGACACAGACCGCTTTCCGCTCGGGTCCGCATCCGTGGCCTGCTCGCAACCACGAGAGACCGATCGGCGCTGGAGACGCCGCACCCGGCCCCTTAAGTGCGTTCAGTATCGCGTCTGCCAAAGCAGGTCGAAAATCGTGGTTCCGGCATCGCCCAGCGTCGACGCGAGAGACCACTTCGAGAGAAAGCGCCAACCCAGCGTGAGAAGCGTGTGGTCGGGATTCACGCCCGGCGGCGGTTGGCCCAGGACGACGGCAATCTGGACCGAGATGTCCCGGGCGATTTGGACTTCGACTTCGGGCTTCGGAGTTTCGGCTTGCGACGTGTCGACGTTTGCGGACACCGCACCCAACCCAAGCTGGTTGAGCATGTGGTTGAGCGGCTGTGCCGCTTCTCCGCCAGCCGTAGCGATCGCACTCGTGGTCGGATCGGCGGAAGGCGATTGCACTTGCTGTCCGGTCGCCGTTCCGAACATCAAGAGCTCGACGATTTCCTGCTGAGGCAATGTCGGCTCGGAGGTCAATGTGACTTTGCCCGTTTTCAGCGGACCCACGAAGTTGGCGTATACGACCGTCCCGTCCGGCGCCGTCCACCCGGCCTTGACGACGACCTCGGGGTTGGAGGGGTCCGAGACCATCGTGACGGTGCCGTTCTCGACCGAAAAGTTGCGGCCCTGGACCGAGATCACGCCGCCTTTCTTGAGGTGAATCTGCCCCTGCACGTCGGTCGCCGCTCCGGTCTTGACGTTCAGGCGGCCGTCCAGTTCGATCTGGATGTCGGTCCCTCGGACCACGCGCACGTCGCTCAGGTCCGTCGCGATCGTCAGGGACGACGACGGGCCTTGCTTGGGCCCATCGGATCGCTTTATCGGATCGATGGGAAGCACGACAAACGTTGCGGGATGCCCTTGGTGCGCGCCGATGCGAACGGCACCGTCCATGGGCCCGAGAGACAGCGCATGGGTCGTGGAGCTGTCGGGAAGCACGACGCGCAAGTTGGGCACGTTCACGCGAACGCTCATCGCGCTGTTTTGGCCATCCACCGCGGATTCGCCGATTTCGAACCGTCCGTCGATCGTGCCGATTTCGGTGCCGTCGACACTGAGCGGAATCGCCGAACGGCTGGGGATCACAATCGTGCCCTTCGCGGACTGCAGGTTCGTTCCCGCCATGCGGGCCGACGCCGTCGCTTGGAAGGCGCCGGTAACGCCGGAAGCCCTCAGCTTGTCGAGCGTGATCGTCCCATCGGGAGAGAAGCGAACATTCGCCGAGATATCGTGGAATTCGCCGCCGCCCGCCACCGCTTCGAGCTTGCCTCCGCTGAGCGCGAGGGAGCCCGAGAGCGTGGCGCCACGAGTCTTCGGGTCGAGCGCGACGCGAGCATCGCCATCGAGGCGCCCATCGAGCGCGGCGAGCGTGGATTCGACGAACGGCAAAAGGGCCGCGATGCGAAAGTTCTTGGACGACAGGGTCACGTCGAGGGGCTTCGAAGGATCGAGAGCGGGCGCGACCTTCGCGCCCCAGTCGATCGCGCCGTGCGCATTTGCGTCGGCGAAGCCGTCGGTTTGGTCGACGTGGATCAGGGCGTCGAGCTGGTGACCGCCCGCCGCAAGCTGAATGCGTCCCGATTTGTACGGGATCGTTGCCACCTTGAGGCGGTCGATGGCGAGCGTTGCCCATGCTCGAGCGTCCTCATGCAACTTGTCGAGGGTGAAATCTCCGTCGAGTTGCCCCGACACCCCCTTGTCGTCCAGGAACGCGATGGTTTGCAGCGGGAATTCAGAAAAGTGCGCTTTCGCGGACGCGCTCCACGGCAGTGCGGCCGCGCCTTCGATGAATGCAGCGATCGGGGCTTGCCACTTCGTCTCGACGTCGAGTGTATCGTGCCCACCGGAACGGCCCTTGAGCGCGGCGATCGCTTCGTGACCGTCGTAGTGGGCACGAACGTCGAAATCGATCGGCGCGGCGCGGCTCGACACGCGCGAGCCCTTCAAGGTGGCTGCCAGATCCAACGTCGGTGTCAGGATGGTTCCGTGGAACGTGACGTTCGCCTGGAGCCTGCCGTCGACGATGTCTTGCTTGAACCAATCCGGCCATGTTCCAAGGCCGCGTTCAGGGACGACCAAACGGAGGTCGAACGGCGTGTCGTGCAGATCGGTCGACAGGCGGCCGGTTCGCACCCACGCGTCCTCGTAGGGGAAGTGGGCCGACCGGACCTGCAGATCGGCCAACTCGCCCGTCTTGTCGCGAGCCTGTGTCGATAGCTCGAGAACACCGGTTTGGCCGTCGAGAGTCGCGTCGGCCTTGAAGTCGACCCCTTGCAGATGCCAGCCGGGCGCCGGCAGAACGAGTACGCCGTCGATCTCTCGCTCCTTCGATGTCCGGGGCGCGAGCTGCAGATTCGTCGTCGTCATCGAAATGCCCACGTCGGGCGTGAAAGCGCGACCGGGATCACGAGCCCCATGCGCTTTGAAGGTGACTTCGCCACGAGCCTCGAGGGGCAAGTCCTCGGACGGGACCAGCGCCGCTGCTTCGGCAAGATCGACGTGTCCCTCGATTCCGAACCACCCGGAGGCCTCCTTCCAGGAAGCGCGAATCAGAGGGCCCGCCCCGGCGAAGGCGACGTTGCGCGCGTCGATGTCCACCGACCCGACCCGCGCGGCTTGCGCATGCGCCTTGCCCGTCAGCCTGCGACCTTCGAGCTCGAGCTCGAGATGCGCAGCGGCATCGTTGACGCTCGCGATCGCCGCCCGGCTCAACGTGAAGCTCGCGCGGCCGGTCGCGGCATCCGTTCGGGCGGTCACGTCGGCATCGAACGCCATGATCCCGTTTCGGAGAGTCTTCTCGACGTGCACCAATCGACCCACCCGCGCCAAGTCGATTCCCTCGGTAGCGGCCTCGACGCGCACCCGCTGGGACGACGTCGACCACGTCGCCGTCACGGGTTGTCCGATCCCTTCGATCCGTGCGCCTTGGACGCGCATGTCGCTCCCGTCGATTCTCACGTCCTGCGCCGTCACGATGGCGCGCTCACCCGACCGCGCCACTGCAATGCGCGGCGTGCGAACCGACACGCCGCTCCGCAGCGATAGGTCTGCAGTCGCGTCGACGTCCGGGACGTCCTGACCGCGAACCGACGCGGTGACGTGGGGGGCGCTCGCGTGGCCCGTGGCCGTCACGTCGGCGTGATCGAGATGCCGCCCGGCGATCGCCACTCCTTGAGTGTGGAGGGCAATGTCGATCCGCGGGTCCGCCGCTGCTCCGCGCAGGCCGGCATCCAAGACTGCCGCGTCGGCGCGCGTCGATCCCTCGACGATGTTGGCGGCGCGCGCGTGCACGACGCCATCGACGGTCGACCGCCCGAGGTCGAGGCCTCCGCTGGCCCGAACATGCACAGCACCTCGTAGGGTGTGTTTGAGCTGCGGCACCCGATCGAGATCCGGGACGTCCGAAGTCAGATTGAAGTCGAGTACGGACGACGGGCCCTTGGCGGAGGCGGCTAGCGCGAGACGTGTCGGTGCGGCGGGCTCGTCGACGACCACATCGGCGTGCGCGGCAAGCGTGTTGGGATTCGTACGCCGGGCCGTCGCCGTGATCGACACGGGCGGTGCCTCGTAGGCGCCAAGGCTTCCGCCGCGAAGGTGGATGCCGAGATCCATGTCGAAGGTGCCGTCGGCTTTCGCCGCCCCACGGGCGAACCCGTCAAGACCGAGACGCGACTTCGGCGCCGACGCGGCCAACTCGTGGGCGTCGATGTCCGCCACCTCGAAGGACACCCGCGCGCGCTTCTCGTCCCCAATGGACGCGCCGGCCTTCGCCGTGAGCCGAGCGTTCCCCAAGGTCGCAATCAGTGTTGCGTCGACGTCAGGAAGAATGCCATGCGCCTCGGCGTGAATCGTGCCAGATCGGTCGATCGGGGAAGCGGCCCACAGAGCGCGGATGCCCTCGGGGTCGATGTTCGGCGCGTCGACCGTGGCATCCACCTTGTTTTGTGTGAGGCTCGCGTGGATCCCATGCGGCATGCCGGCCACGAGCCCTTGCCAGTCGACCCACGCGTCCATTCTTGCCTTCGGGTCCGACGGTTCTCGAACGTGGCCCTGCAGCGACCCCGCGACGTCGGCGCCCATGGCCAAGCGGCGAGCAGCTATCGTGGCGCGCGATACTTCCGCCTCGAGGACGTCGGGCGCGTAGGTGAGAGTCCCGTCGAAGTCGTCCATGCTGATGTCGAGCGGGGGGGCTCCGGCCATCTGCCCGTGCGCCCGCGCGTGCCGCACGGCGAGATCGCCGATGACGAGGCACAGGCCGCGTGCGTTCGGATCGGCCGCGGTGCTCGGCGTTTTGGAGGCGAACGCATCGAGCAGATCGAGCTCGCCCCTGGAATTCGTATCCAAACGGACGTCGAGCTCATCGACACCGACGTGCTTCAAGTCGATCGTGAGGGGGTCCTTCGTGTCGAGCAACGCCGACCGCGCGGCGGCCAGGGTGGCGACCGTGACGCGAACGCCGCGCGCCACGAGCACGGGAAGACCCGCCGGATCGTCGACTGTCACGTCCGTGCCTGCGAGACCCAAGACCCCGAGGGCACCCAGTCGGTCGATGTGGACCCGTCCCTGAAACAACGGTCCGAGGACCCCATTCACCTCCGCGGCGACGATCTTCCGAGCAGACGGCGTGTCGAGTTGGGTGATCAAACCGACGCCGGCGCTCAAGGCGAACAACACCGTGCCGCCGACGAACGCTCCGAGCCACCGAAGGACGCGGATCGGGCTCACGCGATTCGGGTGTCGATCGGCCGCGCCGAATGTCCGCGCAGACTCGACATGGCGCGAGACGGCCGGCGTCGACATCAGAAGGCCTGGCCGATCCCGAACGCCAGCGCGATCGGTTGTCCGAAAATTCTAGGTTGAATGCCGCCCGTGGGTTGCTTGTCCGGGGAATCGGCATAAGCCGCTTCGGTTTCGTTTTTGAACCCGATTACTTGCAAGGGCGGAACGCGGTAGCCGATGTCGAGTCGAATCGGGCCTACCGGGGTGTCGTATGCCGCGCCCACGCCGCAGGACAGGTGAAGATAGCTGAAGCGAATGTCGTTTTCTCGGGGCGATACGTCGCTCATATCGCAAAAGAGAGCGCCCGACAGCGGCCCAGAGATGTCGAAGCGAATCGCATTTTGGAATTCCCAAAGCGTGAAGCCTCCCACGGGCAGAAAACACGATTGCGCGTTCGCCGCGGAGCCCGGGGTGAAATCTGCCGGGTTGCAATTGAATTGAACCTGTTGCGCGGCAGTGCCCGGGTTGAGAAACGGCACCACGCCGTGCGGCGACACACCGAGAAGCGGATAGCCTCGGTTCGTCGCGGGCCCGCCGGAAAAAAAACCTCGAAAGTACATCGTCTCGACGTCCCGTTCCAGGTTCAGACGGGCCGGCGACGCCCCGCCCGCCGCGATCGTGGCCGACTGGTCCAGCTCCGAGGTCCACTGCCTGCCGTAGTTCGATGCCCAGAGAAAGCCCACGGATGCTCGCGTCGCAAACGTCACGCCACGCGCGATGGGAACGTAAGTTCGGACTTCCGGCTGCACCCGCACATCCGTCGCCGTCCCCCCGAAAACGCCACCCGCAGCCTGAAGTACATTGCCCAGATAAATGCCCTTGTGAGGACGGACTGCACTGTCACGAAAGTCCAGATGAATGGTCAGCTCGGGGAAAGAAATGACCAAGGTCCGAATATCCGGATCGAGCGGGTAGAGGTACGAGAATGGGTCCTCCACCTGAAGGGTGTAGTCGAGGGCCACGTAGAGCTTCTTCCACAGGGTCCGATCGACGCCGGCCACAAGCTTCACTTCGCGAAAACCCGGGACCGGTGAATTCGGCGGCGGATCGACCTCGACGAGCATCGGGAATACGTTGAACTCCGGACGAATGAAGCCAGTCGTCCGGGCCTCGACGAAGCCGGGCTGTCGGAGCTCGGTCTTCAACCACTCTTCGGGAATCGGGTGAAAGGTTCCGCTCCAATTGTCCACGCGGTACGGGTAGAAGACGAGCCCGGGTTTGAACTGGACGCTGAAGTCGCGAAGACCGCCGAAGAAGTTGTGGTCTTGCCACCCGGCGATGCCATGCAGGTCGGTCTTGATCTCGTCGAGCTCGAGCCCTCCACCCAGCTTGAGCTCGCGCAGACGCGTGGGCTCGACCTTGACGGTCAACGGAACGACCGCGTCGGCCGGCGGCGGATTCGAGAGCGTCGGAGTGATGCGGACCGCCGAAAATACCTGCAGATCCAGCAGCGCTTGGGTCGCCGAGTCCACCTGGGCCGTCGAATAGACGGTTCCAGGCTGGATATCCATGGCGCGCCGCAGAGGGGCTTCGGGAATCTCCGCCTTTCGGGGCCCGTTGCCGTCCGGATCGAGCCCCTCGATCGCAATCGCCCCGAAGACCGCACGCGGCCCGGGGGTGACTTTGAATCCGTAGTCGGCGACGTGCTCGCCAATATCGACCTCGGCCTGGGCATCGACCGTCGCGTAGGCGTAGCCTCGGTCCGTGAGCGCTCTTGTGACGGCGGCTTTGGAGTCCTTGAACTTGGCCTCGTCGAATCGGTCGCGGTAAGCGAGCGCAGCCCGTCCCGCTTGGCGAGCGGCGTCCGCAATCGGCGGCGGCAGTCCGTCGAGGCCCACGATCGTAACATTTCGGTTGAGCGTCGCTGGACCTTCGTCGACCACGATCTGCACCCGAACGTGCTTGGAACTGACTTGGAGGACTCGCGCGACCCGCGCGTGCGCGTCGAAAAAACCCTTCGATCGATAGAACCGCTCGACGCGCGCCATATCGCGTTGCAGCGTGGCCTCGTCGTACGTGGAGTAGTCGTACGCTACGCCCTGAAACAGGAATAAAAACTTCGCCGACGCTGCTGTCGCGATTTGGTCTTCGGTCTGGCTCGCTTCAATCTCTTTCGCGTCGAGAATGGACACGGAATCTACGGCCGAACGACCGGGCGGAATCTTGCTGCAGGCCACCATGACGAGAAGACTCGCAACGGCCGTACCCCGAGCCACCGGAGTGATGGGGGTTCGAATGATTTTTCGAAATTGTCGTCCCATCATCCACCACGGCAAGCGCGTGCACGCGTCCATCGGATCGCGAAGCTCAGCAATCGATGGGGCTGATACGAAGTGAGCCAGAGAGCGGCGAGGCGCCGATCGGGCCGATGCGAAACGCCCGACGCGGAGCGAGCCCTCGTCGGTTTCGGCACCCCAAGTGCCGCGCCCTCGAGCAAAGCACTCGACATGCCAGGCGCCGTGACGACCGGCCGCGACGCCGTGGATACGACGGTTGTCCGCGGCAGAGGCCCACGGAGAGCACCCGACACCCCGTAGCCGAGCGGGATAGAACTGCAGTTTCGGTCGGACGGCATGTCCCGTGCGAGCCCGTGGCTTCGTCTCGCGCCGCCAGAGGCCGAACCGACATCGGCGCTTCACAGAAAATGCAAATGACCCGAGATTGGATCGTCCTCATCGGACTCGTCGTCACTTTCGCCACGCTCGTGACAAGTCACGTCACGCTGACGATCCACCTCGCTCGCAGCAGGCCGCGATGGCGTGCCCCGGTCGCATTCTTCGTCGCGCCCCTCACCCCATGGTGGGGCTGGCACGAACGCGCACGCATCCGAGTCGTCGTGTGGGTCTTGGCCGCGGTCGGCTACGCGATCACCTGGGTCTTCGTTCGTCGTTAAACGGGTCGACGGGAGCGAGATTGGGGGGGCGCGCTGTCACTCCGGTTCGGGTCTTGCTCTACGCTCGGCGAGATCCTTTCTCGTCTACGCCATGCCTTTTCACGTTTCGGGGCAAGGCCGTCTTTCGCCCTCTTGGCTCAAGACGTGTCGACCGCCCCCAGCATCCCTTTGCTCTCGAGGTCACCCATGAACCGCACCGTTGTCTTTGCGATCGTTTTGTTTGCGCCGTCCTTCGGCGTCATTGGCGCCACAGGTGCGGCGGCACTCGACAGGCCCTACGCGTCGCAGCCCGGCCAGCCGACGCCGAACCCAATGCCCCCGCCGAATCCGGTTCCTACGCCCCCGGCGCCGACGCCCACCCCGCCGGCGCCCGGCCCGACGCCTCCACAGCCGGCGCCCGCTCCCACCCCGACGCCTCCGCTCCCGGGGCCAACCCCCCCTCCCACGCCGCACGGGACTCCTTCCGACGCTCTGTCGCCGCATCGATGAAAGGCGGGCGGCCACCCGCCCACGGGGGGGGCGGGGCGGGCGGCCGCCCACGGGGGGGGCGGGGCGGGCGGCCGCCCGGCCCGCACGATGCCCCCCCGCCGCGCGGCGAAGGGCCGCCGCCCACGGGTCCGCGTTGCGTCAGCGTTGCGACGCGACGCCGGACGGGGGGGCGAGCGTGATCCTCGGACCCTGGGCCTCGCGGGCGAACAGCTTGAGCGACCGCGCCTCCAACCGCGTCGCGGCATGGGGACCGACCGTCCCGGTCGCGTTGTCGTCGTTGGTGTCGAGAAGCAGTGACCATTCGGGCGCTGTCAAGTCGGTGGCCGGCGTCGTGAAGTCGAGCGCTTCGTGTCCTGCATTGATGATCAGCAACAGGTCGTCGTCGACGACCGGGTCACCCCATTCGTCGACCTCGTCGATGCCGAGCCCGGCAACCTGCATCTGCAGAGCGCGTGTGTAGGCCGTATTCCAATCCTGGTCGGTCATCTCCTCGCCGTCGTAGCGGAACCACATGATGTCTCGGATGTCGGCGCCATGGAGGGCGCGGCCCTTGAAGAACTTCGCGCGATGCAGGGCGGGATGACTCAGGCGCAATTGGACGACCTTTTGCGCGAAGGCGAGGAAAGCCTTCCGTTCGTCATCGAGTTGCCAGTCGTACCAACTCGTCTCGTTGTCTTGACAATAGGCGTTGTTGTTCCCGTTCTGCGTTCTACCGATCTCGTCTCCACCGCAGATCATCGGTGTTCCTTGGGACAAGAGCAGGGTGGCCAGCATGTTGCGCTGCTGTCGCGCCCGAAGCTTCAAGACGGGGTCGAGTCGAGTCGGTCCCTCGGCCCCGCAGTTCCACGACGCGTTGTCGTTCGAGCCGTCCTTGCCTTCTTCGCCGTTGGCCTCGTTGTGCTTCTGGTCGTACGAGACGAGATCGCGCAGGGTAAAGCCGTCGTGGGCGACGAAGAAGTTGATGCTCGAATAGGGACGTCGCCCATCGTTCTCGTACAGGTCGCTGCTCCCGCTCAGGCGGTAGGCGAGCTCGCCCGAGAGACCGCCGTCACCCTTCCAGAAGGCGCGCATGGCGTCTCTGTACTTGCCGTTCCATTCCGTCCACCGAATCGGAAAATTGCCGACCTGATAGCCGCCCTCGCCGACGTCCCAGGGCTCGGCAATCAGCTTGAGCTGGCTCAATACAGGGTCTTGGTGGATGATCGTAAAAAAGCTCGAGAGCTGATCCACGTCCTGCAGGGATCGGGCGAGCGTCGAAGCCAGGTCGAAGCGGAAGCCATCCACGTGCATTTCGATAGCCCAGTAACGCAGTGAATCCATAATGAGCTGCAGCGTCTGCGGATGACGAACGTTCAGGCTGTTTCCCGTCCCCGTGTAATCGAAATAATAGCGTCGCTGGTCGTCCAACCGATAATACGTGGGGTTGTCGATGCCCTTGAACGAGACGGTCGGCCCGCGGTGATTGCCTTCGGCCGTATGGTTGTAAACGACGTCGAGAATCACTTCGATGCCGTTCCGATGGAGTTCCTTGACCATCTGCTTGAACTCGCGGACGCCCTCGCCCGGAATGTCGACCGTTCGGTATCGGCTCTCGGGCGCGAAGAATGCGATGCTGTTATAGCCCCAGTAGTTGCGCAGTCCTCGGTCGAGTAGCGTTTTGTCGTCGACGAACGCGTGCACGGGCAAAAGCTCGACGGCGTTGATTCCGAGCTCCTTGAAATGTCGGACGACGGGTTGGCTCGCCACGCCCGCGAACTTGCCGCGAATCCGCTCCGGGACCTGCGGGTGGCGCATCGTCAGTCCCCGGACATGGGTTTCGTAAATGATGGTGCGGTGAAACGGGATGTTTGGCCGCGCGTCGTTCTCCCAATCGAACGACGAATCGATGACGACTGCGCGGGGCGCTCCGAGGGCGTCTCGCTCGCGCTTGGTCAAGTCTGCGTCGTCGCCGCCCGGCTCGTGGGCGAACAACCCATCGTCCCAGCGCTCGTGCCCGTCGACCGCCTTGGCGTACGGGTCCAGCAGCAATACCCGATCGTTGAAGCGCAGACCGTTGGTCGGGTCGTAGGGGCCCTTGACCCGGTAGCCGTAGCGCGTTCCTGGACGCACGCCTGACACATGCGCATGCCAAACGAACGCGGTGCGCTCGCGAAGCGGCAAGCGCGTTTGGTCGCCCGAGTCGTCGAACAGGCAAAGCTCGACGCCCGTCGCGTGCTCGGAGAAGAGCGCGAAGTTCGTGCCTTTTGCGTCCGGCGTCGCGCCCAGGGGGTAGGGAAGACCGGGAACCGTCTTGGGCATGCAGGTGGATAAAGCATCGGACGTGCCGGGTCGGCTCGGGACGATGACGCTACGAGCGTTCCGCCGTGTGCAGCCATGCCACGGGAAAGTCGCGGAGCACCCGACCCATGGGCCAGGATTGGCCATCGAACCGTTCGCCGGTCCACACATGGGTGAAATGTCCGGGGCGAGTCAGGTTCAGTCGCTGATCGTGCCAGACCGGTCCGAGAGGCCAGCGCGCATCGGATCCGATGCGCCGTACGAGTTGGCATGGAAGCCGCGGTGCCACGCATATCAACCGGCGGCCGGCGAGCGATCGCTCGAATGCAACGGCGTGCCCTCCCAGGTCGATGGGATCGTAGGCGCCTTCGAGAAACAGTGCAGGGTCGCCACGCCTCAGTGTCAGTCCCGTGTGTGTGACCTGCATCTTGATGCGCCCGTCCGTAAACGACTTCACGAGCTCGCGCGCCCACTCCGGAGTCGGTGCACCTCGGCTCGCCAGTGCATCGAGAGCGGCACGGCGTCGTGCGTAGTCGACGCTCCGGCGATTGTCCGGATCGACCAGCGAGAAGTCCCACAGCTCGCAGCCTTGGTACACGTCGGGGACCCCAGGGGACGCGAGTCGGAGGGCAAGCTGCGCGAGACTGTTGGTCGCGCCGTAAGTGGCGATCGACCGTACGAAATCGTCGACCGCGTCGCGGTACCGAGGCGAGTCCAGGGCTCGTTCGACGAAACCGCGGACGGCCTGGTCGTAGGCCGTGTTGGGATGCGTCCACGACGATCGCACTTTCGCTTCGTGCACCGCTTTGGCCAGGTAAGCGGACAAGCGCTCTTTGAACGCCGCGCGTTCGGCGTCGGAGCACACCCCCTCGTAGGGCCAGACACCAACGACCGATTGATGGAAGAGGTACGCGTCGGCTGGCGATGGCGCCGGCAATCCATCGACCGAAACGACGAACGGTCGGGCGACCTCCTCGAGGCTCGAAACGAGCGCCTGCCACCGTTCGGGTACCTCGCTCAGAACAGCCAGCCGGGCACGAACGTCCTCGCTGCGCTTGGTGTCATGGGTCGTGGTCGTGGTCATCGACAGCGGAAAGGCCTCGAGCACCGCGGCGTTGTGCGCGTGGAAATCGGCCGCAGTGGACCCGAAGCGCGAGGGATCACAGCCGACTTCATTCAAGCAAACGAGCCGGTTGTAGCGATACATGGCCGTGTCCTCGACGCCCTTGGCCATGATCGGCCCACTGAGCTCTTGAAAGCGCATCGCGAATCGGACGGCCGCCTCGCTCGGGTGCTCCAGAAGGAGCACTTCGCGCACGAATTGGAAGATCGACGGATCCATGATCGGGTTGCGACGACGCGCCCTCTCGGTGCCCGCGACGATGCGCGACTCGTCGATCGCTTCGCGCGTGCCATCGGGCCGCACGTAAGTGCGATAGACGTCGAGCGCGGCAATCGTCTCCTGAATCGCCCGCAAGAGACTGGATAGGGTGAAGTCCCGGGCGTGCCGCGACGACTCCGCGATGCGCTTCAGCGCGTGGCCGAGAACGTGGACGTCGCCGGAAAAGGTCTCCGACATCACGTCGACTTTCGATTGAACCGCGATCCGCCGATAGTCGCGACCGCCGCCGGCGAAGCGCTGGTACAGGTCATCGAACGTCGCCGCGGCCTGCGGGTCGACCCATAGCGAATTGAGCGCCGCCAGAAAATCGTATCCACTCGTGCCCGAGATGGCCCACGCACGCGGGAGCTTCTCGCCGGCTGCCAAGATTTTCTCGGCCACGATGTACAGTGGCAAGCTGTTGTCCTCGTCGCGCCGACCGAGTGCCTGGCGGATGCCCTGCTGGAGCGCACAAAAATAGGCTTGAGGGTCGTACAGGCCGTCGGTGTGGTCGAGGCGCAAGCCGGTCACCCGGCCCTCGGCAATGAGCTCGAACACCAGGCCATGGGCCGCGGAAAACACAGCCGGAGCCTCCATGCGGATCGCCGCCAGGTCATTGACGTCGAAGAACCGCCGGTAGTTGATTTCATCGGTCGCGACCCGCCAGAAACTGAGGCGGTAGTTCTGCTCTTCGAGGAAGCGCTCGAGCCGCTCCGGGCTCGACGTGACGGCGTGGATCGCTTCGGCGACGGCAGTCGCGACCTCATCACTCGCGAGACAGACCTCGGCCAACCGGCGTTTGATGACCTCCTTCTCCCGCGCCCGTTCGCGACGCTCGGATGCGTCTACGGTGGATGCATCGGGGAGGTGTCGTATCGCTGTCAGGATGCTTTCGACCTCGCGCCGGGCAGGATTGTCGTCGGGGAGAGCCAGGTGGTGTCCGGCCGCGCGCTCCAGGATGATGGCGTAGCTGCGGGGGGATGCGGGAAAGCGCCGATCGGCATACGTGACCCAAAGGCGGCCGCTGTCTCTCGCGATGGCGATTTTGCCGTCGTCGACTTCTTGCCCGAACTGACGGGCGAGCACGGGCAGCAGGACCTTGCCCCTCAGGACTCGCTCGGGTGATTCCCATTCGATATCGAAGAAGTCGGCGAATGCGGAACTCGGCCCGCTCTCGAGGACGTCGTTCCACCAGGGGTTTTCGCCCGTGCCGATGCCCACGTGGTTGGGCACGAAATCCATGAGGAGGCCCATGCCCGACGCCCTCACCGCATCGTTCCAGATGCGAAATTCGTCGACCGTCCCGAGCTCGGGGTTGAGCGTGGCGTGGTCCACGACGTCGTAGCCGTGCACCGAGCCACGCTGTGCGCGCAAAACGGGTGACGCGTAGACGGCGCCCACACCCAGCTTCGCGAGGTAGTCTACGATGCGGGCGGCATCTCGAAACCCGAAGTTGCCGCGCATCTGAAGACGGTAGGTCGACGTCGGGCGATCCGGCTCGAACGGCATGCTCACTGCGGCCGGGGTCAGAACGTTCCCAGGGCGAGCATTCCGTAGCCGCCTCCGACCTTCGCCGGCCCGAGGCGGAGCGTGGGTCGACGATCGGCCGTGCTCACCACCCGCTCGCGGATGGGAAAGAGGAAACCCCCGACGACGGTCACGGCACCAATCGCCTGAAATACCCCATCGGCGATCACGAGAACTTTGGCCGTGTTCTCCGCGTTGCACGAAACTGCCGGCGCGCACCCGGGGCGCTGAGCCAGGTCGATCCACGGCCCGGCAAGCGGCACATAAAGAGTCCGATCGGTGTGGAGGCCGCTCGTGGCGCCGACCACGACGGCCGGCACGTAGGAAAGAGCGAAGATGCCGATTCCACTGCCAATCATGGCCGTGTTCGGCTCCGTCGCCGTCGTCGTATCCACCGTTGCCGCGACCGGCTGCGCTGCGGCATCGTGAGATCGAGCGGTCAGAATCGCAAGCGCGAGCGCGAGGCCGGTTGCCATCGAGAGTTTCATGATAAGTGCCTCCTTCTCCACGGCCTTCTGCAAGCGTCGATCCATTCGGGAAAAAGCCGCGGATAGCGGGTGCTGGCGCGCCAGCGGCGGCCGCTCGCCGCCACGCGCGGGCATGTCCGAACCGTGGTGGCCTGACACACTGTGGTGCGCACCGCGTCGGGAACCGTGCCCGCCGACCCCCCTCCGTAGGGACCTCATCTCAAAGGATGGGACCGAAAACCCCTCACGTCGCTCGGATGCGTGATCCGGGAGCATTCCGTCTCGGAGGGAGTCAGGCGCTCGTCTTCACGAGGCAACGAAGGACCTCGGCTACGCTCCACGCTTGCGCGATGCACCCCCGAGGAAGAAACGGGGCTTCTGCGTCGAAGATCTCGCTAATCGAGCCAACCCCCGCCTCTCTCAGGTGTGCCGCAAACCCTTCGAGCATTTGACGGGCGGTCGCGCGGTCCCCGCCGACGCGGAGCCATGCGTCGACGAACGGCCCGATGAGCCACGCCCAAACGGTACCCTGGTGGTACGCGAGATCGCGCGCGCGTAGGTCACCAAAGTATTTCGGTTGGTACTCGGGATGGCCCCGGGCCAGCGTTCGCAGCCCAAAGGGTGTCCATAGCTGGCGGTGCACCTCGGAGACGACGCTTGGCCAGTGCGTCGGATCCAGGATGGGATGGGGCAGAGCGACGGCGAGGATCTGGTTCGGCCGCAGGGACTCATCGTCGCCGTGCTCTCCGTCCACGAGGTCGCGAAGGTAGCCTCGTCCTTCGTCCCAGAAACGCCGGTTGAACGACGCCTGCGCCTGATCGGCGAGCGTTGCATAACGCTCGGCACGGCCGAAACCTCGCTCTTGATCCAGCCAAGAGACGAGCAGGCGAAGCGCGTTGTACCAGAGTGCGTTGATCTCGACGGCTTTGCCTCGCCGGGGAGTGACGACGAGGTCGCCGACTTTTGCATCCATCCACGTCAGCGCGTACCCCTCGGCGCCCTGTGAGAGCAACCCGTCCGCCGGGTCGACATGGATGGAGTAGCGCGTTCCTGCGATGTGGCGCTCGACGATGTCGATCAATTGGGGCAATAAGAGGGTCAACGTTGCCCGATCGTGGGTGTAGGCGAGATAGCGGTCCAGCGCGTGGAAGAACCAAAGCGTCGCGTCCGCGGTGTGATACAAGCCGCCGTTGCCCTGCTCCGGAAAGAGATTCGGGATCAAGCCGCATTGCACATAATCGGCGAACGTTCGCAAGATGTTGCCTGCCTCCGCCGAGCGCCCGGTGACGAGCGTCAGACCCTCGAGGCCAATCATCGTGTCGCGTCCCCAGTCGGTAAACCAATGGTAGCCCGCGATGATGGTACGCACCTCGTCGCCTTTGGCATGGGCACGGGCGGCGTCGTCTGCGCGTCCGGCCGGGGTGATGACGAACTGATCGGCGGCGAGGACGAGGTCGGCGCCCAGGCCCTCGCGAATGGTTGGCACCGCGGCGGCGAGCAAGCGCGTGCGTCGTTCGCCTTCGGCCGAGCGCGCTCGTGCGGGCGGCAGCGCATCGATGACCTGCCAGGTCTCCGTCGATGCCACGAACGTGGCGATCTTGCCCTTGGGGAGCGTGAACCGAAAGAAGCCTGGACTGTAGAGCTCGCCCATCGAGTCGTAGCCGCGAACGAGCTCCGCATGGTAGCGAACGTCACGCACCCGCTTCTTGTCGATCGTGAAGGCGTTGGAATCATGGTCGATGCGCATTCGCAGCGACGGATAGCCCTCGGCCGACACGTCGTACCGATCGTCGACGACCGTGAGCGCGTAGGGACCGGATGCCGGCGCATCGAGCGCCCCGCCGTGCGGCCGAAAGCGAATCCAGGGTTCGATTTCCAGGCGCACTTCTCCTTCGGTGAGAAGCTCGTAGCTCACGTGCACCGTATTCTGTTGATGGGGCATCGAGAGGCGGCGCTCGATGACAGCGCCGAGTGCGTCGTACCGCCACACGGGCAGACCGAAATCGAGGCGGAATGCCGACAGAGCCGCGACCTGCAGGAGCGCCCCACCGGCTGTGGTGAGCGATTGCGCGCCGAGCTGCACCGCGAGGTCCGCTCCGTGACGGACGACCTCGCCAGCATGGGCGAGCATCATGGTCCGACCGAGTGGCGCCGGAAGCGCGGCCACGAGCCACGCGTGGAACCGGCGCGTAGCGATATTCGCCACCGTGCCCGAGGCGTATCCGCCGAGGCCGTTGGTGACGAGCCACTCGCGCGTGACGAAGGGGCTCGTGGGGTCCTCCGTCCCAGCGAGCTCCTGCAGCACCCGAGACGGGCTCGACGATGGGGCCACTTCGATGATGGGAACGCTCATCGCTAGCGGCGATCGTGATCGCGGGCGACCTCTCGCGGGCGGTGGCCGTAGGCCACCCAACGGCCACCGTGCTGGTGATACCAACGGTCATGGACGTCGTAGATGTAGCCATCGCGGAACCGATAGCGGGGATACGCCTCGATCCCGGGCGGGGCCGCCTCCACATACATTCCGTCGTAACCGTCGATGCGCGCCGTTCCGGCGCACGCCGACGAGACGAGGAGCACGCCGACCCCGCACGTCATCCACACGCCACGGCGAAATTTCTCGCTGCACCACGATCTGTTCATGGGGACCTCCTGGTAACCCGGTTGTGGTGCAATCCCGAGGCCAGGGGTCCGATCGAAGCGCCTGGATGGCGAAATAGCCCCATCATCGGCAAAGCTGCCACGGTCGGGACGGTTCCGGCTTCGACGCTCAGCGCTCGCGCCTCGACACGCGAATCGACACCTGAAGCCCCTCAACGGTCGACCGGTGAAGTCCCCGACGGGCGCGGTACACCTTCTGCTTCGATCGCCTCGGTGCCGTCTCGAATCGAGGACTACGCCCTGGTCGGCGACTGTCAGGCCGCCGGGCTGGTCGATCGCCAGGGCTCGATGGATTGGCTCTGCTTGCCGCGTTTCGACTCGGACGCATGCTTTGCCGCGCTGCTGGGCCGCCCGGAGCACGGTCGCTGGCTCGTCGCCCCTCGCGAAGAGGTGCGGCGCACGACCCGCCGCTACCGAGATGGCTCCCTCGTCTTGGATACGACTTTCGAGACGCAAGCAGGCACCGTCACGGTAACCGACTGCATGCTGCTCGGCGCCGACACCCCGACGGTCGTTCGTGTCGTGAGCGGGGTAAGCGGTCGGGTGGCGATGCGCACCGAGCTGGTCGTGCGCTTCGACTACGGCTCGATCGTGCCGTGGGTGCGCAAGGACGGCGACCGCGGTGTCTACGCCGTTGCCGGACCGGACGCGGTCTACGTGCAGAGCGATGTCCCGCTCCGGGGCGAAAACATGACGACCGTCGCCGACTTCGAGGTCGGTCCCGAGCGGTCCGTCTCCTTCGTGTTGCGTTGGCAACCTTCCCATCTCGGTGCGCCATCCGAGGTGGATGCGCACGAGGCGGTCACCGCGTGCGAGCTCGCTTGGCGAAGATGGTCGGCTCAGTGTACGTACGAGGGCGAGTGGCGCGACATCGTGTTGCGGTCGCTTCTTACGCTCAAGGCCCTGACGCATGCCGTCACCGGCGCGATTGCCGCCGCGCCAACGACGTCGCTTCCCGAAGCGATCGGAGGAGTCCGAAACTGGGACTATCGCTACTGCTGGGTGCGCGACGCCACGTTCACCCTCCTCGCCTTCGCGCACACGGGGTTCATCGAGGAAGCGCGACAATGGCGGCAATGGCTGCTTCGCGCGGTCGCGGGTGACCCGTCCAAGCTTCAGATCCTCTACGCGATCGACGGCCGACGTCGAATCGAAGAGCGAGAAATTTCCTGGTTGCCCGGCTACGAGAATTCGTCGCCGGTGCGCATCGGCAACGCGGCGTTCCGGCAACGACAACTCGACGTATACGGCGAGGTCATGGACGCTTTTCATCAGTGCCACCGGTGGGGGATCGGCATCGAGCCGAACGCATGGGATCTGCGCCGAAAGATGCTCGAGGTTCTCGAGGGCTGCTGGGATCGGCCCGATGAAGGCATCTGGGAGGTGCGCGGTCCGCAGCGGCAGTTCACTCATTCGAAGGTGATGGCCTGGGTCGCGTTCGATCGAGGCGTCCGCCGCGTCGAGGCCGCCGGGGGGGGCGGACCGATCGAACGCTGGCGGATCGTGCGCGATCGCCTCCACGACGACGTGTGCCGCCAGGGCTATGACGCCGAGGTCGGATCGTTCGTGCAGTTCTACGGCTCCCAAGACGTCGACGCGAGCTTGCTCATGATCCCGCTGGTGGGCTTCTTGCCCCCCTCTGACCGGCGCGTGCAGGGAACGGTGCGGGCGATCGAAAACCGCTTGCTCGACGGAGGTCTGGTGAGACGGTACGCGCCCCTGCGCTCGGTCGATGGGCTACCCGAACGCGAAGGCTCATTTTTGCCGTGCAGCTTCTGGCTCGCCGACAACTGGTCTCTGCAAGGCCGGCACGACGAGGCACGGGCAATGTTCGAGCGGCTGATCGGCCTTTGCAACGACGTCGGACTCTTGGCGGAGGAATACGACGTTCAGTCGGGCCGATTGGTCGGCAATTTTCCGCAGGCCTTTTCCCACGTGTCTCTCGTGAACACGGCGCTCAACCTGAGCCCGGATCACTCGAGTCCCGCCCGCCAACGTCGGGGCTGACGATGCGTTGGGTCCTTTCGTCGGCGTGTTGGGCGCCCGGATCTCACCGGCACGCCGTTCGCACCCGCATGAGCCGATGTGCCGCTCCAACCCGCGGGACCTACCCGCCGTGCCCATGAACGGTACGAAGGGGACCCGACCTTCGGACCGTGGTTTCGATTCGCCGCCCGCCGCAGAGTCGGCGATCGCGGCTCGCTCCTCGCCGCCGCACGATCCGAGGCTCGAGGAAATCTGCGTTTCGGACACGATAGGCCTGGATCCGGCGACGAGGATTGCCGATGTCTACCGTCTGATCGAACCGCTCGGCGCCGGCGCGATGGGCGCGGTGATGCTCGCGCAGGATGAAAGCCTGGACCGCCTTGTTGCGATCAAGTTCGTTCGACGCGACCGGTTCGACTTGAACTTCCGCCTCCGGTTTGCGGGTGAGGCGCGAGCCATGGCCCGGGTCAACCATCCGAACGTCGTGCAGATTCACGCCTTCGGGGAGCACGAGGGGCTCCCCTACTTCGTGATGGAATTCGTCGACGGGATCACGCTCGAGACGTGGATCGCACGCAATGGGCCGCCGACCGACCTCGCCGTCCCGATGCGCATCATCGAGGAGATCTGCCTTGGACTGTCGGCCATTCACGCCGCCGCCACGATCCATCGCGATCTCACGCCTACCAACATCTTGTTGGACGCGAACGGGAAGCCCTGTATCACCGATATGGGCCTTGCCGTCCTCCGTCGGGAGGGTGGGCGGCTGCCGTTGGAAACGGCCGGAACGCCCGCCTACATGGCGCCGGAGGTCGCTTTCAGCCGCGAGGTGGACCCGGCCCATCGACCCCGCTCCGACGTGTACTCGCTCGCGTGCGTGGCGTACGAGCTGCTGACGGGCAGGCCCCCTTTTCGATCCGACTCCGAAATCAAGCTCATGATCCAGCATGCGATCGCTGCCGTGCCTCGGCCGAGCCGCATCAACCCCGCGGTGCCCTTGGAAGTCGACCAGGCGATCGTTCACGCGCTCGCGAAGGATCCCGCCGCGCGAACGCCGACGCCGGAGGCGTTCTGGTGCGAGATGAGCATGGGGCAGCGGGATCCGGAGCCCGAACGAATTTTGATCGCCGAGGACGATGGCGATTCACGCGATGCCATCGTTGGCTATTTGCAGCGGACGTTTCCCGATGCCGAGGTCGAAGGCGTCGGCAACGGGTTCAGCGCCCTCGCCGCGTTCGATCAAAAGCCCCCCTCCATCGTCCTCCTCGACATCCGCATGCCGGGACTCGACGGTCTTCAAGTAACGGAGTGGATTCGTCGGCGCGAGCAATGGACACGAATCCCGATTCTCATCATCACCGGGTCGGGCGGCCCCGAACAGTGGGAAAAGCTCCGGGAGCTCGGTGCCGATGGATTCCTCGTCAAGCCCGTCAGCTTGGACGACGTGGTCGCTCTGACCCGTCGCTCGCTGCGAGAACGCCGATCGCGCGTCAGCACGGCGGTCGTCGGTTCGAAGTGACTCGCGCTGCCGCCAAGAAGGAGTGACCCCGATGAGCGGACCATCCAGACCTTTTTCGCCCGCGGCGTTCGGTAGCGCGGCGACCTGGTACAAGGATGCGATTTTCTACGAGGTCCGCACGCGCTCGTTTTTCGACAGCAACGACGATGGAATCGGGGATTTCAAGGGCTTGACGAGCAAGCTCGACTACCTATGCGACCTGGGGGTCAACGCCCTGTGGATTCTCCCCTTCTACCCTTCTCCCGGGCGAGACGACGGCTACGACATTTCCGACTACACCGACGTCCATCCGGAAATCGGAACGCTGATCGACTTCGAGATTCTTCTCGCGGAGGCGCACCGCCGAGGGATCCGGGTGATTACCGAACTGGTTTTGAACCACACGTCCGATCAACACCCGTGGTTTCAACGCGCGCGTCGCGCCCCGGCCGGTTCGGCCGAGCGCGACTTCTACGTGTGGAGCCAGACGCCCGACCGGTACGCCGACGCCAGGGTCATCTTCCGGGACTTCGAGCCGTCGAATTGGTCGTGGGACCGCGACGCGCAGGCCTATTACTGGCATCGCTTTTACTCGCACCAACCGGACCTCAACTTCGAGAATCCCGCTGTCCGCGAAGCCCTGCTCGGCGTGGTCGACTTTTGGCTGGCAAAGGGTGTCGATGGTCTGCGTCTCGATGCCGTTCCTTATCTTTACGAAGAGGAAGGGACCGACTGCGAAAACCTGCCCAAGACACACGCATTCTTGAAGAGTCTCCGCGCGCACATCGACTCTCGCTTCGAGAACCGCATGCTCCTGGCCGAAGCCAACCAGTGGCCGGAGGCCGCCGCCTCGTATTTCGGCACGGGAGACGAGTGTCACATGAACTTTCACTTTCCGCTCATGCCGAGGCTCTTCATGGCCATTCACCAGGAAGATCGGCTTCCGATTGTCGATATTTTCGCGCAAACGCCCGAGGTCCACGCCACGTGTCAGTGGGCGCTCTTTCTTCGCAACCACGACGAGCTCACGCTGGAAATGGTCACCGACGAAGAGCGCGATTACATGGTCGGCGCCTATGCGCATCAAGCGGCGATGCGCATCAATCTCGGGATTCGACGGCGACTCGCCCCTCTGGTCGGCAACAGTCGCAGGAGAATGGAGCTTTTGAACGGCTTATTGTTCTCTCTGCCCGGGACGCCCGTCCTCTACTACGGCGACGAGATCGGAATGGGCGACAACGTCTATCTCGGCGACCGCAACGGAGTCCGTACGCCGATGCAGTGGAACATGGATCGCAACGCCGGTTTTTCGAGATCGAACCCGCAGCGGCTGATACTGCCCGTCGTGATCGATCCCGAGTATCACTATGAATCGCTCAACGTCGAAAACCAGCAGCAGAACCCCACATCCCTTCTCTGGTGGATGAAGCGAATCATCGACTTGCGGAAACGCTTTGCGGCGTTCGGTCGGGGGACGACCGAGTTTTTGAGCCCGGCGAACTCGCGCGTTCTCGCCTACGTCCGGGTGTTCGAGCGGGAGTGCGTGCTCGTCGTCGCGAACTTGTCGCGATTCACGCAGTACGCGGAGCTCGACCTCGGCCGTTACCGCGGTCTGACACCGTTCGAGCTGTTCGGCGAAACGTCGTTTCCCGTGATCGGCGACGCGGCGTACGTCGTGACTCTCGGCCCGCACGATTTCTATTGGTTCTCGCTCGAGCGGCCGAGCGAGGTGCGAGACTCGCCGCCCACGGCTCCGCTCGCCACGGTGGAAGGCTCGAGCGTGGAGCTTGTTCTCCGAGAAAGTCGCCTCGAGCCGATGCTGCTCGCGTATCTCGAGCGATGCAGATGGATGTCTCCGCGCGATCGCCGGCTCACGTCGGCGCGCCTGGCGGACGCCTTCCGCCTCGACGCGGGTGGGGTGTCCTTCTTCCTCATCCTTGCGCAGGTCGAGACGACCGGTGGACCCCGGCGGCTGTGCGTGCTGCCGATCGTGTTCGTTCCCGGAGACAAGCCCGCGGCGTCGCGCTCGGTGCTGGCCGCGGTCGCCATCCAGGACGAGGCGGGCACGCTCGTCCGGGGCTTGCTGGTCGACGCGCTCGATGAGCCGAACACCGCTTGGGCGCTGCTCGTCTTCATCCTCGAGCAAGCCCACGCGGTCGGCGAGTCGGGCGAGCTTTGGGCCAAGGCAAGCGAGCGATCCGCGACGACGGCCGACGACTTTCGGCTCGAATCGGGGTTGGAACAGGAAGGCTCATGGAGATTGGGCCAGGGCCGCTCGAGCACGAAGGTGCGCTATGGCGATCGCTTCGTCCTGACACTATTCCACCGTCTGGACGACGGCGTGAGTCCCGAGTTCGAGATGGGGCAGTACCTCGAGAAGAGCGGCGCCGACCTCCTCCCGCGGCAGCACGCCGTCCTCGAGCTCCGGCGCGCTCGGATGGAGCCGGTGACGTTGGGACTCTTGCAAGCCTTCGTGCCCCATGTCGACAACGGCCGGGATTTTACGCAGCGAGAGCTCGGTCGCTATTTCGAACGCGTGCTCGCGCGGAGCGATGCCGACCCACCCCCGCCTCCGCCGCCACCCGGATCGCCCTTTGCGCTCGTCGCATCGGAGCCGCCGGTCCTGGTCGCCGAAATGATCGGGGTCTACCGAGACACCGCAGCCCAACTCGGCCGCCGAATCGCGGCCCTGCACCGGGCTTTGGGCGCGCCGACGGCCGATCCCTCATTCAAACCGGAACCGTATTCGGCGCTCGATCGACGCGCAACCTACCAGTGGCTCCGCACGGCGACCGTGCGGGCACTGCGCCTCTTGCGTGAGCGGATGTCCACCCTTTCTCCGGCCGCTCGCGCGGCTGCCGAGACGGTGATCGGGCAGGAGGCGGCGATATTCGCACGCTTTCAGCCGCTTCTGAACACGAAGATGAGCGCGCAGCGCATTCGTGTGCACGGCGACCTTCATCTCGGTCACGTGCTCTATACGGGCAAAGACTTCGTCGTGACCGACATCGGCGGCCGGCGCGAGGTCTCGCTGACCGAGCGGCGCAGAAAGCGCTTGGCGCTCGGGGACGTCGCCACCATGGTGCATTCCTTGGAGTTCGCGGCGCTCCACGTGCTCTTGGACCCGGCGCGGGTGCGCGAGAGCGACGTCGACGCGGCGCGGCCGTGGGCGTTTCATTGGGCGTCCTGGGTCAGTGCGTCGTTTTTGCGCGCCTATCTCGATGCGATGGACGGTTCGCCCCTCGTGCCGCCGTGCCGAAGCCACGCGGCCGTGATCTTCGATTGCTTTCTGTTGGAACGAGCGCTCGACCCAATCCGAGTCCAGGTCGAGCTCGGGCCGGACTCGACCGCCATGGTCGTTGCGTTGCTCGGCCTCGCGCGCATCCTGGCCGAACCCCAGTAGACGCAAGGCGCCACGACTGTGGCGTTTGCGCGCACGGCGGGCCCCCGCGACCCGGTCTCAACGCCACGGAAACCCATTTCTACCCGGAACCAACCGTCGGCACGGCGCATGCTCGGACTTGAACGAAAGGGAGGCCGGAACGGACTACCGCAACGAAAATGTAGAAACGCTGGCGACACTGCATGCTCGCTCCCAACGGCATGTCAGTGAACACCAACGGCGTATCGAGCGGGTCACGGCTCAGATCGGGCGGCCGCACACCTTGTATTTGCTTCTGGGTTTCACGGCCTTCTGGATCGCCGCGAATCTGGTCGCGCCCGCCCTTGGAGTACGGGCACTCGATCCGCCCCCGTTCACCTGGCTTCAAGGGGTCGTGGGCTTCGTTGCACTTCTGATGACTACGACCGTTTTGATTACTCAAAATCGACAGAGCAGCCACGCGGAACAGCGGGCTCAGCTCGACCTCCACGTCAACTTGATGGCCGAGCAGAAGGTCGCAAAACTCATCGCCCTCATGGAGGAGCTCCGCCGAGACCTTCCGAGCGTTCGGGACCGTGTCGACCGGGTGGCGGACACGATGAAGGAGCCGGTCGACCCGCATGCTCTGTTGTCGGCTCTGGAAGAGACGCTCGAGGCCCCGACGGGTTCAATACCCGCTACGAGCCAGCCACCCCGACCTGCGAAAGACGGCTGACGCGGCGGCGAGGTGGGAGGGGAAGGTCGGAGGAGGAATGGTCATTGCAATTCCGCGCGGCTCTTCATTTCCGCGTCGCCCCGGCGGCCGAGGCCGGTTGGTGGCTTCGCAGCGGTCGTACCCATTTTCTTGCCTGGCCGGTCCGGTCAGCTATCAAGCAAGACTCAACTGGAATGGGCAGACGAGCTGGCGGGCATCGGCGAGCGCGGCTAAAGCGATGATCCCTCCTACCCTGGCGCAGCTTCTTACGAGCTACCGCACCCAGCTCTTGTCGCGCTTCATTGCCGAGGTGCAGCAGAGGGATCTGTCTCCGCCCGGAACGTCGCGGTCGCTCCTCATCGACCACATTCCCAAATTCCTGGACGAGATCGTGGCAGAACTCACGCGGGGCGAACCGGTTCGTACGACTCAGGACGTTATCGACACGAGCGAGACAGCCCGTCAGCACGGCCAACAGCGCTGGAGCCTCGGGTACGATCTCGGCGCCTTGACTCGTGAGTATGGCGTACTGCGTCATTGCATCCTTTTGATGGCAAGGGAGACGAACGCCCACCTGTCCATCGACGACCACGACATTCTCGGGAAGTGCCTCAGCGTGGGGGTGACACAAGCGACGACCGAGTACGTCGCGTATCGAGATGAAGAGCTCGACCAGCAGAAGGCCAACTTGGAGTTTCTCGCCGAGGCTGGGCAGATTCTCTCGTCGTCCTTGGATTACCGTTCCACGCTTAGCAAGCTCACGAGGCTGCTCGTGCCTCGAATGGCGGACTTTTGCACCGTTCATCTCGAGGGCCACGGGAGCGATGAAATACCGCTTCTTCACGTCGATGCCGCAAAGGAGGAGTTTTTGCGCGCGAGCTACAAGAACTACCCCCTCGTGACCGACTCTCGGCGTGGCTACGCGCATGCCGAGCGGGCCGAACAGCCGGTCCTCGTTTCGGCGGTTGAACCGAGCTCTTTCGATCGCATGGCCCTGACCGACGACCAGCGAGCGCTCGTTCGGGCCATCCATCCGACGTCCTGGCTGATCGTTCCGCTTGCCGTCCAGGGATCGGCTTTCGGAGCGTTGACGCTCGGGTACAGCGACTCTTCTCGTCGCTATCGCGAACAGGACTTGGTGCTCGCGAGCGAGGTGGCTCGGCGAGCTGCGGTCGCCATCGACAACGCCCGTTTGTACGAGCTTTCGCAGAGCGCGCGGTCTCGCGTCGAAGCCGCCACGCGGGCCAAGGACGAATTCGTCGCGATGGTGTCGCACGAGCTGCGTACTCCCTTGAACGCCATCGTCGGCTGGCTTCGCTTGATGCGCAGTGGAACGCTATCGCCGGCGAAGCGAGAGCACGCTCTCGACGTGATCCAACGCAATGCACACGCCCAGAGTCAGCTCGTCGCCGACCTCTTGGACATCAGCCGGATCCTCACCGGCAAGATCCGCATCAATCCATCGCAAGTCGACTTGGGCAACGTCGTCGACATGGCGATCGAGGGTGTGCGCCCCGCCGCCGATGCCAAGCGCGTTCAGATCGCCGCGGATATCGAGCGCGACCACTCGCTCATGCGAGGCGACGGCGATCGGCTCCAACAGGTGGCGTGGAACCTGCTGGCCAATGCCGTGAAATTCACCCCGAAGAACGGCATCATCCAGGTTCGCGTGCGGCGGGTCGAATCCGATCTGGAGTTGACGGTCGAGGACAACGGCGTCGGGATCGCCCCCGAATTTCTCCCGTACGTATTCGATAGCTTTCGACAGTCCGACGGGACCTCCGCTCGATCGCATGGGGGTCTCGGCATCGGTCTCTCGATTGCGAAACACATCGTCGAGCTGCACGGCGGGTCCGTCGATGTCCAAAGCTTAGGGTTGGGACGAGGCGCCCTGTTTCGCGTGCTCTTGCCGATCAGTCCGCTGGTCTCGGCGACGATAGGTGTCCCAAGGGTGCCCGCCACGCAGCATCAGGACGTCCGCCTCTCTCACCCCCTGGGGCTCGAAGGGATTCGCGTCCTCGTCGTCGACGACGAGCCCGACGCCCGTGAACTGGTCGCCTACGTGTTCGAGGAGGTCGGGATGGAGGTTCGAGCTGCCGCGAGCGCGGCGGATGCACTCAAGGAGCTGCAGAGCTTCACTCCGCAGGTGATCGTCTCGGACATCGGGATGCCACACGAGGATGGTTACCAACTGATCCGCAGTGTCCGCACGCTTTTCGGCGACGACAAGAAGGACACCCCGGCGATTGCCCTCACGGCGTTCGCCCGCAACGAGGATCGGACCCGTGCCCTCGTGGAAGGGTTCAATCTGCACATGGCGAAGCCGGTCGAGCCGAACGCGCTCGTGGACGCCGTGGCACAACTCGCTGGGCGCGCCCATCGTTGACACGTCCACTCGCATGCGAGCGGAACCCTGGCTCCCACACGGCCCGGGGCGGCGGGCGATCCTCGCAAGCGTTCTTGTCAGCCGGGTATGCTCTTGCTCGGCTTCGTGGCATCCGTCGGTGGATGGTTGTCGACGAGACTGCCGAAGCGCTCGGCATACACGCGCGAGAACTCCGCACCGTAGAATACGACCAGGCTCGACACGTAGATCCAGGTCAGTAACCCCAGAACCGCGCCCACGGCTCCGTAGGCCGCGTAGCTCGCCACGTGAGCCAAGTACCAGGCGAGCAGGCTCTTCAGCACCGTGAACAAGACCGCCGTGAGCACTGCACCCGGTGCGACGTCGCGCCACGCGATCGGGGTGCTCGGCACGAAGCGGTAGACGGCCGCGAGAAGCCCCGAGAGCAGTCCGAACGACAGGCCGACATCGGTCCACTGCAAGAGCGCTTTTCCTGCCGAGCCTGGGTCGGCGACCCCGCCAAGAGCTTGAAGCCCCGAGCTGGCAGCGAGCAAGATCAAAAGCGCAGACGCGGCCATGACGACGACCAGGAACGAGAACGCTCGGGCTCTCAGCGTGCCCAGGATCGCCGACTCGATGCCTTGGGAGGGCGGCGGCTTTACGCGCCAGATGAGGTTCAGCGAGGATTGCAGTTCTATGAAGACCCCGCTGGCTCCCAGTAGCAGGGTGACGGTGCCGATGACGGCTCCTACCCCCCGGGCGGTTCGGTGAGACTGCATGCTCTGAAGCGTTTCGTCCAAGAGCGAACGGACCGCGGGGGAGGTCGCCGTGGCTAGCGAGGCGAGGAGTCGTTGCCGGACTGTGTTGTCGTCGCCGAGCAAGAACCCAATCGTCGTGACGGCCAAAAGAAGGAGGGGGAAGATCGAGAAGAGCGCGGCGTACGCAAGGGATGCGCCGAGTCGATAGCAAGCATCGTCGGACCAGCGCACGCCTGCATCTCGCCCCACCGTGGCACTTTGGATGCCGACTACCCCCATGTGCCGGAGGCGACCGACGGTTGGGTCTACTCCTCTCGCGGTATGGCGACGGGTGGCCCTCGCGCTCACTCGAATGTCCTCATTCGCCCACCTTAGCGAGGCCCATGCCGTCGACGTCGGGCGGGTCGCTCGGAAGAAAGCGAACCATGGCCCATGATTTGCTCCGCGTAGTGGGCATGAGCGAAGTCGAGATCGACCTTACGAACGATCCGCCCGACTCCGTCGATTCGTGCCGATTCGGGGCCACCGACCACCTGGCGATCACGCGGCTTGCGCCCGTAGCGCCTGCTCCGAAGGCCGACCTCACGCCCGCGCGGCCACCCTCGCTCTTCGGACCGTCATCGACGCCGAACCCTGGGCGGGACGGCGCACCCCTCTCGGCAAGCTCGAACCAAGCGTCGGAGGGTCGCCGGTCGAAGGCTCCCGAACCTCGCACGAGATTTTGGCGTGCGCGGCTTCGCCCAACGATGCCATCGGCGTCCGTGCTGAGCGGCCAACGGCCTTTGGACTTGCTTATTGCGGCGGCCGGTTCGGGTCTGGGGCTCATCGCGATTGCAATCGCCGTCTTCATCGGCGTGCGGGAACAACCATCGGATCCGACCGTGTCGGCCGCCGTCGTCGTCGATCACGCGTGGGTCGCTTTGGCGCTCATCGGGTTCGGTCTCAGGCGACTCGGCATCGCCGAACGACGGGCTCACGGCCGGCGGCGCGACGGGGTGCGACGCACCCCACCGGCACGAGACGCGATTCTTGGACGTCAACAGGAAAGGACTGGGTGAGCACGCCGACAAGGTTGAGGTGTCCGCAACGGGAACCTCGTCAGCCGCCTCGCACGCGGCCGACGGACTCGATCACACTGCGAAGCTGATCCAGCTCGACCGGCTTGACGAGATGATGATGGAAGCCCGCCTCGACCGTGCGCCGGCGGTCGCCGTTCATGCCCCAACCCGTTAGCGCGACCATCACTGGCGGCTCCGGCATGCTGACGACGACGCGACGGCACACGTCGGCGCCGTCCATGCCCGGCAGGCCGAGGTCGCAGAAGACCAGGTCGGGACGAGCCCCCATGATGAGCGCGACGCCTTCCGGCCCCGTGTTGGCCACGCGCACCTCGTGCCCAAGCTGTTCCAGCCAGGTCAACAACATTTCCGCCGAGTCCTCGTTGTCTTCGACGACGACGATGTTCAGTCCGCCTTCCACCTCCTTGGAGGTCGCGGACTCGGGTGCCTTCGCCGCGACGAGGGACTTGGCCTGACCGATGGGCACTGAAAGGGTGAATGTCGCCCCTTTGCCTTCGCCCGCGCTTTGCGCCGTGAGCGTTCCCCCATGACGCTCGGCGAACTGTCGTGAGAGGGCGAGACCGATTCCGAGTCCGTCGTTCGCGCTGTGCAACGAGCGCTCGATCTTCGTGAACATATCGAACACGCGCTCGATCTGGTCCGGAGCGATGCCCACCCCCTGGTCGATGACCCGGATGATGGCCATGTCCCCGTGGCGCCGGAGCTCGACCCTGACCGGTGCGCCGGTGGGGGAATGCTTGGAGGCGTTGTTGAGTAGATTACCGACGATTTGGGCTATGCGCGTCGCGTCCACGTACGCTGGGACCGGCCCCTCGGCATCGATTTCGACCGACTGATTGCGCTTGGCGAACAAGGGGCCCGTCGTTTCAATGGCGCGGTCGATGACGGAGGACAGGGTGGCCGGCTCCCTCCGCACCTCGAGCGTGCCACGGCTGATTCGCGAGACGTCGAGGAGATCGCCCACGAGCCGGACCAGGTGATCGAGCTGCCGGTTCATCGCCGCAAGGGCGCGGACCGCAATCGGGGATGCGTCCGGCTGCTTGAGCAGAACGTCGAGGCCTGTGCGCAACGGAGCGAGGGGGTTTCGGAGCTCATGGGCCAGAGTGGCGAGAAAGAGATCTTTCTGGTCGTTCGCGGCCCTGAGCGCCCTCTCGGACTTCTCTAGCTCAATCGTCCGCTCTTGCACGCGCGTCTCGAGGTGCTCGTTGAGCTCGGCCAGGGCCCGTGTCTTGCGAAATAGATCGGCGAAGGCGGCCACCTTGTGCCGCAGTATCTGGGGATTGACCGGCTTGGTCAGGTAGTCGACGGCGCCGGCACTGTAGCCGGTGAGCACGTCATGATCGTCGACGAGATGCGCCGTCAGAAATACGATCGGGATCTGCCGAAATTTCTTGGTTCCTTTGATGAGATGCGCCAGCTCGAAGCCGCTGACGATCGGCATCTTGATGTCGAGCACGATGGCTGCCACGTCGTTTTCGAGGAGCAAACGCAGGGCTCTTTCGGCGTCCTCCGCGCGAAGAACACGGTACGTCGGATCGTCGAGGATCGCCTCGAGAGAGTCGAGGTTGCGCGGCTCGTCGTCCACCACGAGGATATCGATCGTGTCGGGCATCTCGCCTCCTACCGATACAGCCAGACGCGCAGCAAGGAGAGCAGTTGGTCGGTGTTGACGGGCTTGGCGATGTAGTCCGAGGCGCCCGCTTCGAGACACTTCTCTCGGTCGCCTTTCATCGCTTTGGCCGTGAGCGCGAGGATGGGCAGCGTGCGAAATCTCGAATCCTTGCGAATTTCGCGCATCGTCTCGTAGCCGTCCATTTCAGGCATCATGATGTCCATGAGAACGACGCTCAGGTCCGGCGTGCGCTCGATAAGCTCGATCGCCTGCCGACCATTGGTCGCGCTCGCGACTTCCATCTCCTGATTTTCCAAAATGGTCGTGAGCGCAAAAATGTTGCGTGCGTCGTCGTCGACGACGAGCACCTTGCGGCCCCGCAGCGCCTCCGCTGAACCGTGGAGGCGCTCGATCATCTTGCGCTTGCCCTCCGGGAGACCCGAGACGACGCGGTGCAAGAAGAGGGCAGTCTCGTCGAGCAAGCGTTCGGGCGACTGCACGTCCTTCAGAACCACGCTCTTGGCGACCGCGTGAAGCTGCGCCTCTTCCTCCGCGGATAGCTCCTTGCCCGTGAACACGACGACCGGAATGTCGTGAAGCTGGGGCTCCGCTCGCAGCGTCTCGAGAAGCTCGAAACCGCTCATGTCGGGAAGCCGCAAATCCACGACGCAACAATCGTAGCGCCGCTCGTGCAACGCGTCGAGCGCTTCGGTTCCCGTACCCACCGCGGCGATTTCGATGTCGCTGTGGCCGAGAAGCTCGACGATGCTCGCTCGCTCTGTGCTGTTGTCTTCGATCACCAGAAGCCGCTTGGTGTGCGGCTCGACGTACGACTTGAGCTTGTCGAACGCGCTCTCCAGCTCGCTCGTCGTCGCCGGCTTGACGAGATAGGTGAACGCGCCGTGCGACAGGCCGTGCTGGCGCTGCTCCTCGACAGACAGCATCTGCACCGGGATGTGACGCGTCTGCGGATCGAGCTTGAGGTTGTTCAATACCGTCCAACCGAGCATGTCCGGCAGAAAAACATCCAGGCTGATCGCGGCGGGCAGATAGTCACGAGCGAGCGAAAGCGCCTGCTGGCCGCGGTTTGCGACGATCGCCTTGAACCCCTTGTGGCGGGCGATCCCGAGTAGGACCCGTGCGTAGTGCGCGTCATCCTCGATGATCAAGAGGACGGTGTCGCCCGGCCGAATGTCGTCGCGGTCGTCGGCCACGGTCTCCTCGACCTTGGCCATCGACAGAACCGGCACGGCGCTCGGCGCATGCGCGGGAGACGCGGATAGGGCGAGTTGACGCTGTGTGGGCCCCGTGTAGGTGAGCGGCAAGTACAGCGTGAACGTGCTGCCGTTGCCCGGTTTGCTCTGAAGACGGATTTCGCCGCCCAGCAGATTGGCGAGCTCCCGGCTGATCGCAAGACCCAGGCCGGTGCCCCCGTACTTGCGGCTGGTGCCCGCGTCAGCCTGCTGAAAAGCCTCGAAGATCAGCTTCTGTTTCTCCGGGGCAATGCCGATGCCGGTATCGGTCACGGTGAATGCAATTGCCGCGGCCGTGGAGCCAAGGACGGGATGGTCCGAGTTCCATCCGGACGTCACCAGGCGGATCGACATGGCCACCGAGCCGTGCGCCGTGAACTTGAATGCGTTCGACAGCAGATTCTTCAGGATCTGTTGCAGGCGCTTCGGATCACTCACAAGCGCGCGCGGCAACATCGAGTCGATGTCGACATGGAAGCCGAGCCCCTTGGTCTCCGCGACATGGTGAAACATCCGATGGACGGTGTCTCGCAGATTCACGAAGGTGATTTCTTCCGGCTCGACGGTGACGGTTCCCGACTCGATTTTGGAGAGATCGAGAATGTCGTTGATGAGCGTGAGCAGGTCTGTGCCGGCCGAGTGGATATTCTTCGCGAAATCGATTTGCTTGACGGTCAGGTTGCCGCCGACGTTCTCCGCAAGCTGCTGACCGAGGATGAGAATGGAGTTCAACGGCGTTCGGAGCTCGTGCGACATGTTCGCCAAAAACTCCGACTTGTACTTGGAGGTCAGCGCAAGCTCGGCGGCCTGCTCCTCCAGTGCACGGCGCGCCTGCTCGACTTCCTTGTTCTTGCGCTCGACCTCCTCATTTTGCTCGGCGAGCTGCTTGGCCTTGGACGCGAGCTCCTCGTTGGTTTGCTGCAGCTCGATCTGACGCGTTTGCAGCTCGGTCGTCAGCTGCTGCGACTGCTGCAGCAGGTTCTCGGTCCGCATCGTCGCCTCGATCGTGTTCAACACGACACCGATCGACTGGGTGAGCTGATCCAGAAACTGCAGGTGAGTGTTCGTGAACGGCCTCAGGGCGGCCAACTCGATCACGGCCATCGTCTCTCCCTCGAACAGCACCGGCAGGACAATCACGCTGGTCGGGGGGGCCGCACCGAGGCTCGACCGAATCGCTGTATAGTTGGCCGGCACGTCGTTGAGTAAAATGCGCTGTTTTTCCGCGGCGGCCTGACCGACGAGACCCACGCCGAGCCCGATGCGATCGGGCTGATCTTGGGCCTGCGCATAGGCTGCCAAAAGGCGCAGAGTCATCGCCGACCGGTCGAGAGTCTCGCCGGGTTCGCTGCGCTCCATCTGGTAGATGGTGCCCTGCTGCGCGTCGACCAAGGGCGCAAGCTCGGAGAGGAGCATCCTGCCGACGGTCACGAGATCGCGCTGGCCCTGGAGCATTCGGGTAAACTTGGCGAGGTTCGTCTTCAGCCAGTCCTGCTCCTGGTTGCGATCGGTCGTTCCGCGCAGGTTGTCGATCATCGTGTTGATGTTGTCTTTGAGCTCCGCGACCTCGCCGCGCGCTTCGACGCGGATCGATCGGGTGAGGTCGCCCTTCGTCACGGCGGTTGCGACGTCGGCGATGGCGCGCACCTGGTTGGTCAAGTTCGCGGCCAGTAAATTCACATTGCCCGTCAAGTCCTTCCACGTCCCGGCGGCACCCGGAACGTTCGCCTGGCCCCCGAGCCGTCCTTCGACGCCAACCTCCCGTGCGACGTTCGTGACTTGCTCGGCAAACGTCGCCAGCGTGTCGGTCATGTTGTTGATCGTTTCGGCGAGCGCGGCGACCTCGCCCTTCGCCTCGACGGTCAGCTTCTGGCGAAGGTTGCCGTTGGCCACCGCGGTGACGACCTTGACGATGCCCCGTACCTGATTGGTCAGGTTCGCAGCCATGAAGTTCACCGAGTCGGTGAGATCCTTCCACGTGCCCGCGACTCCGGGTACATCGGCCTGGCCGCCGAGCTTTCCTTCGGTGCCGACCTCGCGGGCGACACGCGTGACCTCCGAGGCGAACGACCGAAGTTGATCGACCATCGTGTTGATGGTGTTCTTGAGCTCGAGAATTTCGCCCTTCACGTCGACGGTGATCTTGCGCGACAGGTCGCCGCGGGCGACCGCGGTCGTCACCTCGGCAATGTTGCGCACCTGCGCCGTGAGGTTGGTGCCCATGGCATTGACCGAGTCGGTGAGATCCTTCCACGTGCCCGCGACTCCGGGAACGACGGCCTGGACGCCGAGGCGCCCTTCCGTCCCCACCTCGCGGGCTACTCGGGTGACTTCAGAGGCGAACGAGCGCAGCTGTTCGACCATCGTGTTGATGGCCTCTTTCAACTGGAGGATCTCGCCGCGAACGTCGACGGTGATCTTCCGGGAGAGATCGCCGTTCGCGACGGCAATCGTGACGTCGGCGATGTTGCGGACCTGGTTGGTCAGATTGGACGCCATCGAGTTGACGTTGTCGGTGAGATCCTTCCACGTGCCGGCCACGCCCGGCACCACCGCCTGACCGCCGAGCTTGCCCTCCGTGCCGACCTCGCGAGCCACGCGCGACACTTCGGACGCGAATGCGTTGAGCTGGTCGACCATCGTGTTGAGCGTGTTCTTCAGCTCGAGAATCTCGCCTTTGACGTCGACCGTGATTTTGCGAGAAAGATCGCCGCGCGCGATCGCGGTCGCCACGTCGGCGATGTTACGGACCTGACCCGTCAGGTTCGAAGCCATCGCGTTGACGTTGTCGGTGAGGTCCTTCCAGGTGCCGGCCACGCCCGGCACCTGCGCCTGGCCACCGAGCTTGCCCTCGGTCCCCACCTCGCGAGCCACGCGAGAGACCTCCGAGGCGAAGCCGTTGAGCTGGTCGACCATGGTGTTGATCGTGTCTTTGAGCTGAAGAATTTCGCCCCGCACGTCCACCGTGATCTTCTTGGAGAGGTCGCCTTTGGCCACCGCGATCGTGACGTCGGCGATGTTGCGCACCTGGTTGGTCAGGTTGGATGCCATCGAGTTGACGTTGTCGGTCAGGTCCTTCCAGGTACCGGCCACCCCGGGCACCTGCGCTTGCCCCCCGAGCTTGCCCTCCGTGCCCACTTCGCGGGCGACGCGAGAGACCTCGGAGGCGAACCCGTTGAGCTGATCCACCATCGTGTTGATGGTGTTCTTGAGCTCGAGAATCTCGCCCTTCACGTCGACCGTGATCTTGCGCGACAAGTCGCCACGGGCGACCGCGGTCGTCACTTCCGCGATGTTGCGGACCTGGTTGGTCAGGTTGGACGCCATCGAATTGACGTTGTCGGTCAAGTCCTTCCAGGTGCCTGCCACCCCGCCCACCTGGGCCTGGCCGCCAAGCTTGCCCTCGGTCCCCACCTCGCGCGCCACGCGGGAGACTTCCGACGCGAAGGCGTTGAGCTGGTCGACCATCGTGTTGATCGTGTTCTTCAGGGCGAGAATCTCGCCCTTCACGTCGACCGTGATCTTGCGCGACAAGTCGCCTCGCGCCACGGCCGTCGCGACCTCGGCGATGTTTCGAACCTGATCGGTCAGATTCGAGGCCATCGAGTTGACGTTCTCCGTGAGGTTCTTCCATACGCCGGCGACGCCTTCGACCTCGGCCTGGCCACCGAGCTTGCCCTCGGTGCCGACCTCCTTCGCGACGCGCGTCACCTCGGAGGCGAACGCGTTCAGCTGATCGACCATGCGGTTGATCGTATTTTTGAGCTCGAGAATCTCTCCTTTCACGTCGACTGTGATTTTGCGCGACAAGTCGCCGTTGGCGATGGCGGTCGCGACGTCGGCGATGTTGCGCACCTGGCCCGTGAGGTTCGAGGCCATCGCATTGACGTTGTCGGTCAGATCCTTCCAGGTGCCCGCCACGCCCGGAACTTGCGCCTGCCCGCCGAGCTTGCCCTCGGTCCCCACCTCCCGGGCGACGCGCGAGACCTCGGACGCGAAGCCATTGAGCTGATCGACCATCGTGTTGATCGTGTTCTTCAGCTCGAGAATCTCGCCTTTGACGTCGACCGTGATCTTGCGCGACAGATCGCCTTTGGCGACCGCCGTCGTGACCTCGGCGATGTTGCGCACCTGGCCGGTCAAGTTGGACGCCATCGAGTTGACGTTGTCGGTAAGATCCTTCCACGTGCCGGCGACTCCGGGGACCACCGCCTGGCCCCCCAACTTGCCTTCGGTGCCCACCTCGCGCGCGACACGGCTCACCTCGGAGGCGAAGCCGTTGAGCTGATCGACCATCGTGTTGATCGTGTCTTTCAACTGAAGAATTTCGCCTTTGACGTCGACCGTAATCTTGCGGGACAAGTCGCCCCGCGCCACGGCCGTAGTGACCTCCGCGATGTTTCGCACTTGGTTGGTCAGGTTCGACGCCATCGAGTTGACGTTGTCGGTGAGATCCTTCCATGTGCCGGCCACGCCGGGCACTTGGGCCTGTCCACCGAGCTTGCCCTCGGTGCCCACCTCTCGGGCGACGCGCGACACCTCGGAGGCAAAGCCATTGAGCTGATCGACCATCGTGTTGATCGTGTTCTTCAGCTCGAGAATTTCGCCTTTGACGTCGACCGTGATCTTGCGAGAGAGGTCGCCGCGGGCAACCGCCGTGGTGACCTCCGCGATGTTGCGCACCTGGCCCGTCAAGTTCGAGGCCATCGAATTGACGTTGTCGGTGAGATCTTTCCACGTTCCGGCTACACCCGGCACGACCGCCTGTCCGCCGAGCTTCCCTTCCGTACCGACCTCGCGCGCGACGCGGGTGACCTCCGAGGCGAACGAGCGGAGCTGTTCGACCATGGTGTTGATGGCCTCCTTGAGCTGGAGGATCTCGCCGCGAACGTCGACGGTAATTTTCTTCGAGAGATCGCCGCTGGCCACGGCGATGGTCACCTCCGCGATATTTCGCACCTGAGCCGTCAGATTGCCGGCCATCTGGTTCACGGACTCGGTCAGGTCCTTCCACACGCCCGAGACCCCCTTCACTTGGGCCTGGCCGCCGAGCTTGCCCTCGGTCCCGACTTCACGCGCGACGCGGGTCACCTCGGAGGTGAAGACCGACAGCTGGTCAATCATCTTGTTGACGAGCTGGGCGGAGCGGAGAAACTCCCCTTCGAGCGGCCTGCCATCGACTTCGAGCGCCATCGCTTGGGTGAGATCGCCCTTTGCGACCGCGCCGATGGCGCGCGTCACTTCGGTGGTTGGCCAGACCAGGTCGTCGATGAGCGTATTGAGCGATACGACCTCGTCGGCCCAACCCCCGACGGCGCCTGGCACGTTCATGCGCTGCTTGAGTTTGCCCTCCTTTCCTACCACTCGGCACACACGCGCAATCTCGACGGAGCGGCGCGCACTCACACCCAGAATTTCGTTGAAGACGTCGGCAATCTTTCCGTCGATGCCGGTGAAATCGGAGGCGAGGCGGGCGCTGAAATCCCCTTCTTTGAACCGGAGCAGGGCGACGAGGAGATCGCGGGAAAACGCGCCTTCGTAATGGCCATTCGCCGCGAGGCCTTCGCTCGGTATGTCGTCTCTCAGCGGCGAACGGGGCGACTCCGCAACTCCCGACTTCGAATCGGATACAACGCTATTGGACATGACGCTCCTGTTGCCGGTTCCTGTCAGCGACAGCCAAGTATGGCACGCGGTCGGTTCGGGCGTAAATACCCAGCGCACGGCTGCGCACAGCGGATTCTTTGCCGGGCTCTACCCTGGACTCGACGCACCGCTTCACACCTTCGCCGGCCCGTGACCTCATGACTCGATGATCGGCCATCGAGGATCGTATCCTGACAAACACTCCCCCCCCCAACCGGGATCACGGCCCAGCCGGCAAGGCCGCAGAGACCTCTTGTCGAGGCAGCCGCCGTCAACGTCCTCGGCGTGGCGTGACAGCGGACTCGTCCGCAAACAACCAGCGGAGTCGAACTTCGGCCTCTGCACGGGCCGGGCAGGGCCACGCCGGGCCCGCGCGCCTGTCAACAGAGGGCGTTGGAGGAGCGCCCGTGGGTCGTCCCTTTCGTCTCGTGGGGGCTGTCTGGCTTCGGGGTTGAGGTACTCCAGCGCTCGAGCTTTCGGTAAAGCGTTCGGCGGTCCATCCCCAGCAGACGAGCCGCGGAGGACTTGTTTCCGCCGAGCGCCTCGATCGCCTTCGCGATGTAGCGCCGCTCCACTTCGTCGATCGGGAGAATCGTGAGAGGGTCGGCGCTTTCGAGGACGGGACGAGCCAATTTGAATTCACGAATGCGCTCCGGCAAATCTTCGACGCCGATATGATCGAACTGCGAGAGGGCCAGCGCCCGCTCGATGCAATTCTGAAGCTCCCGGACATTGCCCGGCCACGGATACGCTCGAAGGCGCTCGGCTGCCGCGACCCTTAGGCCCACGACGCGCGGACTGCCGCCCGGCTGGCCTAGACGCAAGAAATTCTGGGCGAGAAGAACGACGTCGTTTTCCCGCTGCCGAAGGGGCGGGACATGAATGTGGACGACATTGATCCGGTAGAACAAGTCTTCTCGGAACCGCCGCTGCTCGATCTCCTCTTCGAGGTCGCGGTTCGTGGCGGCGACGATGCGCGCGTTGAACGGCACCTCCGCGTCGCCTCCCACGGGGCGGACCGTTCGCTCCTGAAGGGCCCGCAGGAGCTTGGCCTGCATCGGCAAGGGCATCTCCGCGACCTCGTCCAGAAAAAGCGTGCCCCCGCTCGCTCTCACGAACAGTCCAACGCGCGAGGATCGGGCGTCGGTGAACGCGCCTTTGGCATGGCCGAACAGCTCGCTCTCAAGAAGCGATTCCGGCATCGCCGCGCAGTTGATGGCGACAAACGGTCCGGCCGCCCGAGAGCTTCGGGCATGAAACGCCCGCGCGACGAGCTCTTTGCCGGTGCCGCTTTCCCCCGTGACGAGAACGGTGGCTTCGGTGTCGGCGACGCGAGCGATGACATCGCACATTTTTGTTATCGCCGGGCTTTCCCCGATGATGTCGGCAAAGACCTGGCGCTCGCCGACCGCGCGCCGCAGGCGTTTCACTTCCTCGCGGAGCGCGTGATGCTTCAGCGCACGGTCGATCGTCAGAGCGAGCTCATCCGCATCGATTGGTTTCGTCACAAAGTCGTACGCACCGGCGCGAATCGAAGCGACGGCGAAGTCGATGCTGGCAAACGCGGTCATCACGATGACGGGAGTGTCCTCGCGCAACGTGACGACTTCGCGGCACAGGTCGACGCCGCTCATTCCCCGCATGTTGATATCGCTCAAGACGGCGCTGAAATCCTGAGCCGCGAGTTGCTGGAGGGCTGTCTCCGGAGAGGTATGCGTGACGACCTCGTATTGCCTGGCCTCCAGCTCGGACCGAAGCAAGTCCAACATGCTGTCGTCGTCATCGATAATGAGAATGCGTCCTTCCACGTTCGCGCCCTTTCGTTGGTTGCCGTTGACGTCACGCGCCCGGTGCTCCCGTTGAGCCCAGCAGGCGCCGTGCCGACGGAGCGAGAGACCTTGAAACGATGCGATTTCATGCACTTGGCACGTGGACGGCGCGGGCGTTGCCAGAGCGCAAAAATGCCACAGGTGTGGTGTATTTGAAACCGCTGAACCGGCCGACGGCGCGCGAGCTTCTTGCCTTCGTTCCCGGCGCGTTGGCATCGACGTCCGCGTCGCGGGCAGCGCGGTCGAGGCGAGGATCGCGCTCGTCGAGCCAAACCACGCCGCCCGTCCCTCGTCTCAGACGCCTGGCCGCCTCCGGAGGGCGGCGCGCCCGTACGTCCGCGTCAACGTCGCGAGACGCTCGGCGACGGCGGGATCGATGCCGTACGCGAACCGCCACGCCCAGTTGCCCGTCGCCGTCCCCGGACGGTTGAATCGGGCCTCCGAACCGAGCCCGAGGAGGTCCTGAAGCGGTACGATCGCCAGACGAGCCACCGACGCGAGTGCCGCGCGAATCATGTCCCACTCAATCTCTTTGCCCGTCACCCCCAAGTAGCGCCGAGTCGCATCGCGCTCGGCTTGCGCCTGGGCGGGCGATCGGGGGCTGTCGCCGCCGCCCCGGTCGTGAAACCAGCCCACCGTCGTATCGTTGTCGTGGCTGCCCGTGAACACCACGGCCCTGCGCGGGAAGTTGTGCGGAAGGAACGTGTGGGCGTTCGGGTCACTGCCAAACGCAAATTGGAGGATTTTGATGCCGGGAAGGCCGAAGCGGTCCCGCAACGCGAAGACCGAAGGCGTGACCGCCCCCAAGTCTTCGGCGATGAGCGGCAGCTCGCCCAGCTCGGCGGTCATGGCGACAAAAAAATCCGCGCCCGGCCCCTTCATCCACCGTCCTCGGACCGCCGTTGGCTCCGCCGCCGGGATGCGCCAGTAGCGCTGGAAGCCGATGAAATGATCGACGCGCACGGCGTCGAAGCGACGCAGCGTCACGCGCAGTCGATCGCACCACCACCGGTAGCCGGAGCGACGCATGCGCTTCCAGCGATAGAGTGGGTTGCCCCATCGCTGACCCGTGCTGCTGAAGTAGTCGGGCGGGACGCCCGTGACCCATGTGGGATTGCCCGCTGGATCGAGGTAAAACGCGCGCGGATCTTGCCAGACGTCGGCGCTGTCGTGGGCGACGAAGATGGGGATGTCGCCGATGAGTCCAATCCCGCGCGCGGCGGCGTAGTCGCGGAGGCTACCCCACTGCTGCTCGAACGCATACTGGACGAATTGCTCGAACGCAATCTCGTCGGCGAGGCTTCTTCGCGCCTCGTCGAGGGCAGCCGGATTGCGCCACCGTACGCCCGCCGGCCACTCGGTCCAAGGTGCGCCGCCGTGGCGCCGCTTGAGCGCGCGAAACAGTGCGAAGTCGTGCAGCCACAGCGCGCGATCCGCGCAAAAACGCTCGTAGGCCCGCTCATCGGGGCGACGCGCGTTCCATCGGTCGAAGGCTAGCCGGAGAAGACGCATCCTGTGCTTTTCCATCGGCTGATACTCGACGCGTTCGGCCCGAAGCGGTTGCACCGGCACCACTTCGGCGGGGGAGAGCCAACCGTCCTCGGCCAGCCGCTCGGGACTGACGAGCAGAGGGCTTCCCGCGAATGCGGACTGTGCGCTGTACGGGGACTCGCCGTAGCCCGGCGGAGCGACCGGCAACATGGCCCACCACATTTGGCCGGCGGAAGCGAGAAAGTCGACAAACGACCGAGCCTCGGCGCCGAGATCGCCGCTGCCATGGCGACCGGGCAAGCACGTCGGATGAAGCAAGACCCCGCTCGACCGGGTGCGCAACGTCGGACCGCGCGCCGGCGTGCCCATTCACTGGGTACCGACGTCCGCCATGCAAACGCTCGCGAGGCGCTCGCGCAGCGATCGACGAATGAGAGCGACCACGTCGTCGAACGAGATGGGCTTGACGAGGAATCCGTCAGCGCCGAGGTCCGAGAGCTTGCCCCATTGCTCGGGCCCGCCGGACGCGGTCACGATGATGATCGGGACTCTTCTCGACTCCTCGCGCCGTCGAATCTGCTCGGTGACCTGCAGCCCGTCGAGTCCCGGCATACACAGGTCGAGAATGACCACGGACGGGGGCCTTCGATCGAACGCAGCGATGGCGCCGAACCCGTCGCACTCGCCCTCGACCTCGGCATCGGGAAATCTCAACTCCAGATACGATCGAAGAGCGTCGCGCGAATCGACGTCGTCGTCGACGACCAGGATTCGCTCGGGCTCCGGGTCACTGTGACCCAGCATCAACTCGCTCCGAAGTGCCTCGGCCGTCGGCGTCCGGACGGCCGGATCTTTGGCGAGCGCACGTAGGATGGCGCGGTCGACTTCCGGAGCCAGCGCGGCATTGAACTGGCTCGGAGGCGGCACGGGCGCGGTCGCATGGCGCAGCATCAGTGCGACTTGCGTCTCCGCTTGGAAGGGCGGCTGTCCCGTCAGAAGCTCGTACGCTACGCATGCGAGCGAGTACACGTCGGCCCGAGACCGATGTGCGTGGTCGACCTCGCGGCCGAACGCCACCTCCGGCGCCATGTAAGCGGGCGTACCGGCGATCTCGCAGTGCATCGACCCGTGGTCGCGGCGCAGCACCGCCAGGCCCATGTCTGCGATGCGAGGTCTCAACTTGGCGTCCAATAGAATGTTGCTCGGCTTCAGGTCGCGGTGAAGCGTGTCCGCCGCATGAATGGCCGACAACCCGTGGCACGTCTCGTCGATGATGCGCATCAGGAGATCGACGTCGATCGGCATGGCCCTCCGACCCCGCCACTGCTCGAGAGTCATGCCATCGACGAACTCCATCACGAAGTAGGGAACGCATCTGTGCTCGCCGAATGCGTAAATCTGCAAGACGTTGGGATGATTGACGCGAGCCATGGCTCGCGCCTCCTCAATGAAGCGAAGGCGGAAGTCCGAATCGATGAGATCGTGCCGGATGAACTTGATGGCGACCCGGCGGTCGAGACTTTCGTCCTGCGCCAGAAGAACCGTGCCCATCGCACCGGTGCCCAGTGTTCCCAACACCCGATAGACGTCGCCAATCCGAGCGGCCGGCTCGATGGCGCGAGTCTCGGAGCGAGGCTCTTCCCCCGTCGGTGTCGGGTCGGACGGCGAGCCACGAGACGGAAGCGTCGGCGCTGTGGCGGCCGCGTCGGGCCCCGACTCGTCGAGGTCGTCGGCAAGACGCACTCGGGTTGTCATTTTCATCGTGACTGTTGGAGCGTTGGGCGGATTGGAGGCGAACATCGCTGCACGCCGCTTGCGAACCTCGTGCCCGGCCAATCGGGTCGACGCCGAGCCCGCAAGGGCCGAAGCACGAACGGTATGGCACGACAGCTGCACGCCGAAACGCATGGATCGGCCGTCGCCAAACGGCATCGTGTCAACGTCGCCCGAAGCGCCTGCGGCGGGTGTCACGACACCCCGAGGTTTTTCACGCGTGAACGGAACGAGCCCTTCTTTGCCATTAACCCGGCGCCTGCCGGTGGGGGCGGAGCCTTTCAGCGGCGGCACTCACTTCCGCGTATGGGCTCCGCGCCGGAAACGTGTCGCGGTCGTCTTCGAGCACGGCGCGGAACAGGCGTTGCTTCCCGAAAACGGCGAGTACTTCAGCGGGGTGGTCGAGCACGCGGGCGCCGGAGCGCAATACCGCTTCCGGCTGGACGGGAGCGGCGAACTGTTCCCCGACCCGGCTTCGCGCTTCCAGCCCGCAGGGCCGCACGGGCCGTCCGAGATCGTCGATCCGTCGCGCTTTTCTTGGACCGACGCGAACTGGAACGGCATCGGCCTGAGGGGACAAGTCATCTACGAGATGCACGTGGGAACATTCACCAGGGAGGGCACGTGGGCTGCCGCGACCCGCGAAACCGACCGGCTGCAAGGGGTTTGCTCGACGATCGAGATGATGCCGGTCGCGGACTTCCCCGGGGACTTCGGCTGGGGCTACGACGGCGTCGACCTCTACGCGCCAACCCACCTCTATGGGACGCCCGACGATTTACGACGATTCGTCGACCATGCGCACTCGCTCGGACTGGGCGTGATTCTCGACGTCGTCTACAACCATCTCGGCCCGGACGGAAATTACCTGTCCCAATTTGCCGACAGTTATTTCAGTCAAAATGTCCACACGGAATGGGGTGCTGCCGTCAATTACGACGGCGAAGGCCACTCCGGGGTGCGTGAGTTCTTCGTGAGCAATGCCGGGTATTGGATCGACGAATTCCATTTCGACGGGCTCCGATTGGACGCGACGCAGGCGATCCACGACACTTCGCCGTGCCACATCATCGCTGAATTGGGCCAGCGCGTGCGCGATCGCGCGCGCGGGCGAGGCACGATCCTCGTCGCCGAGTGCGAGACTCAAGACGTGACACTCGTCCGTCCTCTCGAAGACGGAGGGTACGGACTCGATGCGGTTTGGAACGATGATCTGCATCATTCGGCCGTCGTGGCACTCACCGGGCACCGAGAGGCCTATTACAGCGATCACAGCGGGCTCCCCCAGGAATTCATTTCAGGGGCGAAACACGGCTACCTATTTCAGGGGCAGCGATACGCGTGGCAAGGAAAGCGTCGCGGCACGTCGACCCGCGGTCTCTCGCCGGAACGTTTCGTCACGTTCCTCGAAAACCATGATCAGGTTGCGAACACGGCGCGCGGCCTGCGGCTGCATGCGCGCGCCCATCCGGCGCGACTGCGTGCACTCACGGCTTTCGTGCTGCTGGGTCCCGGAACGCCGATGCTTTTCCAAGGCCAGGAGTTCTCATCGAGTGCCCCCTTCGTGTACTTCGCGAGTCACGATCCGCACCTAGCGGCCGCGACGCGAACGGGCCGAGCGGAGTTCTTGGCCCAGTTTCCTTCGATTGGCCTTACCCCGATGAACCGGTCGCTCGACGACCCGTCCGACCCGCACGTCTTTGCCAAGTGCAAACTCGACGCGGCGGAACGCGAGCGCAACGTCGAGGTCTTGCGGTTGCATCGGGATCTGGTCGCTTTGCGGTGGAACGACCGCACCCTTCGAGCCCAGGGGTCGCACGGGTTGGAGGGGGCCGTCTTGAATGAGCACGCGTTTGTCCTGCGGTTTTTCGGCCCGAGCGAGGCGGCCGATCGCCTTCTGCTGGTCAATCTCGGACCCGACATCGATCTGGTCCACATGCCTGAGCCGCTGCTGGCGGCGCCTCGCGGCATGGATTGGTCGCCCCTTTGGTCTTCGGAGGACCCGCGATACGGAGGAGATGGCATGCCGCCGATCGAGACGAAGGAGGGGTGGCGCGTCAGGGGTGAATCCGCCACCCTGCTCGGCGCGTCATGAGACAAGGACGTGAGGCACGAGCGGAATCACCCATCGTGGTCGCCGGAACTCGGTGCCCATGGCTCCGATGAACCAGTGCGCACCCGACTGTGTCATCCTCGCCTCACGGCCTCTTGGGCGACGCGTCGGCAATCGTCCACTGTCACGTCACGCAGTGACAATTTGACCTTGGCGAAGCGGACCGGAGCCACGCTGATGGCGTCGACCCCCAGGCCTACCAAGATCCGTGCTCCGTGCGGATCGCTGGCCATCTCACCGCAGACGCTCACTTTGTGGCCTCGGGCGTGCGACACCGCAATCACGCGCTCGACCATGCGCAGGGCGCGCGCATCGAACGACAGGGGCGGACCTCTGCGCTCGCGCCGAGCCACCCGGGCGAACAGATCGTTGGTGCCGACGCATACGAAGTCGGCGGCTGCAGCGATTGCGTCGACCTGACGAACCGCTGCCGGCGTCTCGATCATCGCGCCCACAGCGAGGCTTCGGGATGTCTTCTCCCGAATGCGATCGACGTCGCCCGCGGACCGAACGAGCGGCAGGAGGACACGCATGTCGATGCCGTCGGCCGCACGGGCGATCGCGCGGAGCTGCGTATCCAGGATCGCCGGATGCATGAACAAGAGCTCCATGCCTTGTGCACGCTCGGAGCCGGGGGGCGGCCTAAGCCAGGGCAAGGGCTTGTCGCCACCCGCATCGAAGAGGCGGATGACGACGGGAGCTCGCCCGACTGGCTTCGCGATGGCTCGAAGCGACGCGAACTGCTCCATTTCGCACGGAGCCAGGACGTGACCCGAAAACACGAGCTCCGTCCGCACAAGCCCGATCCCATCGGCCGAGGCGGGAACATGCTCGACCATCGACGCGATGTTGACCTGCACGTCGAGCCCGAGATGCGCCAGAGGAGCGGCGACCTTGGCCTCGTCCTGCGCGCAGTGGACGATCCATTCCTCGTGCCGCCGCTTCGCCTCGAAGACGACCGCCGGGTCCGGTGACACCCAGAGCGAGGCGACTTTGCCGGTGGTGTCCAGTACGACGGTGTCGTTGTCGGAGATGGTATGGAGAGTCTCGAGGCGCACGAAAGCGACCGGGATGCCGCGCCCTCGGGCGAGTATGACGGCGTGGGATGTGTACTCGCTTCTCTGTGGGGCGTCGTGCCACGCCGCCACGATTCCCACGACGCGGGCGGGAAGCGACGCAACGACCGATGGAGTGAGCGACTCGATGGCGAGGACTCGGTCTCCGTCCCGCCCTTCGAGCAGCGCCTCCACGGATCGCCAGTCGTGGCTCAGGCTGTCGAGCAGACGCGCGCGCGCATCCAAAAGCAAATCGGTCGACACCCGAGAGGTGGCCTCCTGGACGGCCTCTTCGGCCGTGGCTCCCAGGTCGATCCGCTGTAACAGCACAGGACCGAGCTCGTCGAGGATCGCGACTTCGGGGGCAAAGAGCTCGGCCTCGGCAGGCGGCAGCAAGCGTGCAAGGTCCTGCACGTCCCGCGTCACTCGAACGAGCGCGCGGCCCAGTCGCCGGCGCTCCTCTTCGGGAGTCCCGGCGACACTGCGCGGCTCCGGATCGCTGCCCCACACCACGGCCCGACCGATCGCGATTCCATCGACGGCCGCGACTGATTGGACCGAGCCTCCGAGCGACCTCGAGCGCATCTGGGATGGCTACTGCAGCTATCAGGCCGCGGTCGCAAAACCCGAGCCGCGCCACGGAATCTCGAGCGGTCAGCCGGGCTCGTCGCAAGCCCGGGTCGAAAGCGCGAGGGATGGGAAACAAAGTGGCCCGCGTTTCGCAGCGATGGCCTGGGAATAGGAGCATCGTATGACCTCATTGGCGCAGAGTCTCGGCGGGAGGCTGCCCGGACCCGGAACAACGCTGGCAGACCGATACGTGATCGAGGGCGACTGCGGCCGCGACCGCATCCTCGTCCTGCTTTCGGCTCACGATTGCCAAATCAATCGTCGGGTCGGCATCCAGACCCTGGCACCTGAATGGGCGGCCGATCCCGGAGTGATCGATCGCTTCCTTCGGACGGCACGTAGCGCGTTACGCCTCCAGAACGAGCACACCGTGCGCATTCTCGACACGGGTACGTTCCCCGGCGGACAACCCTATTCGGTCGTCGAATATCCTGACGGTCACAACTTCGACCCGCTCATCCACATTGGGGGCGCTCTGGCCGTGCCCACGGCGATCGACTGGGTGCTGCAAGCTGCGGAGTCGATCGCCGAAGCTCATGCTCAAGGGAGCGTCCATGGCCATCTGAAGCCGGCCAGCCTTTTCTTGACCCAACGCTTCGATGGCACGGCATGCGTCAAGGTTGCCCAATTTGGTTTTCCCGCGGTTGGGGATCCGTTGCGGTGTTTCTCGGCGGTTGGTTTGACGCAGCCGGACCGCCTTTTGCGATCGCTTTACTGCATTGCGCCGGAGCAGCTTCGGCCCCCGCACGAGGCGTACGCCCAGACCGACGTCTGGGCACTGGGCGCGATTGTCTACGAATTGCTCTCTGGCGCGCCGCCGTTTCCGGCGGGTGCCCTTTCCGAGCTCAGCATCGCATTGCGAAGCCGGCCCCCCGAACCGCTGGCTTGCGACGCGCTGAGCCTCGATCGCCGCCTCGAAGCGGCCATCGCACGTTGTCTGCAAAAGGACCCGTTGGCCCGGTTCGCCGACGTCGCGCAATTCGCTCGAGCGCTTGCGCCATACGGCACCCACCTGGCGCGAGCGTCACGCGATCGGATCGAACGCACGCTTGGGATTGCCCGTCGGAAGGCCTTGCTTGCGTTGCCCTTGCAACCCGAGGCAGGCGATGGCGCTTCGATGCAGGACCGTGAGAGTGGGTTCCAACGACCTGCCTCCGCCCGCCGGGCAGCGAGCGCGCTGTTGTTGTTGTCGGCGTTGTTCGCGGGAGTCGTGTCGGCGTACGTCGACGTCCACTCTACCCGTCCGTCGCCTGCGTCCGCGAGGGAAGTCACGCCGCATCCGACAGCAGCAATCCAGGATTCCACAGCGCGTCCGGCCCGATCAGGAATGGAACGCGCGGCTAAAATTCGCCTTGAGCATTCAGGGTCACCAGGGTCGGCGCAAAGCTCGGAAACACAGCGAGTCGCTGCGCGCGATCGCCTCTTCCGTCCGACGAAGGTCCCGTAAAAAATAGGACGGCGGCGCCCGCAAGGACCGCGCCGCCCGCGATGAATCCAATCGTGGAAATGGTACCGTCCCTGAGACTGTCCGCGTGATGGGTGAGCGCTTGGCTGTGCTGAGGCCCCGGGCAGTATGCGACGCTGCATTCGCTCTTCTGGTCGTTGAATTGGGATTGGGCCATGAGCCCAAAGACACTCCCTACCGCGATCCCCGCAACGCCCGTTGCGCCGAGCGCGATCGCAAAGGATTTCCTCGGGCCCGTCCCGCCGGAAGGCGTTTCGGCGGCCGAAGAGTTGGCTGACTGCTGAGAAGAAGCCGACGTCGACGCGGAGGGCAGCGCTGCGACGACGACGTGCTCGATGCGTCCCTTCTCGCCCTCTTTCAACACGAAGCGCCGCGTGACTGGCGGCTGACCCGTGACTGCGAACGAGAACGTGTGCGGGCCCGGGTCGAGAGAAAGGGGCGACCCGTCGAGTTTGTCCGTCAGCGCGCGCCCGTCGACCGTGACCTTGACGGCGATGACGTCGCCGCCCGAGGCGTCTTTCGCATCGAACACGATGGTAGGCTGCAGGCGATCCAGGTCGTCGAGCCGGCGTGCACAGTCGTCGCGCACCATGCCCGGACAGTGCGCATTGACGCAGATCGTGAGCTGATCGCGCGCTGCGGAGAGCTTGCTCTCGCGCCGAAGCGATTGCGCGTTCGCGTTCGCGGCGATGCACTGGTCACTCGTGACGTCGGCGAACGCGGTTTGCGATCCCCGAGTGAGCGAGAGCGTGACCAGCGAAGCGAGACCGATGAGGCCACTTGCACGTTTCATTACTGCACGCACTCTCTTTTGAAGATACGGGTGCCACTTTCGTCAAAGTAAAACGGCGGATCGCAGTTGACCGTCGGCGCTGCGCGAACGGAAGCCGCCGCCGCAGTGGAGGCAACGCCGGCCGGCGGACCCGCAGCCAGCGCCGCCGGGCGCGCGGCATGCTTCGCGTCGGGCGTGGTCGTCGTGAAGCCACCAGGCAGGTGCGCCGAATGAGAGCGTAGGGTGTCGCTCGCGGGCTCCGGCCTCGAAGGCAACGCTATCGAATTCACCCGGTCGGGTGCCGGCTGCAACAAGGCCTCTTGGGGGGCCACCGCGGACATCGGGGGCGGCGCAACTGCGGGTTCCGCGGGCGCCGCGGAGACGAGGACGGCGGAAGGCTGATCGGGTCGCGGGGCGTCGCGCTCGTGCACCGAGACCCAGCCCACGACGACCGCCAGGGCGGCCACGAGCCCGGCGACGAGCGCGATGCTCTTTCTTCGGCGGCGCGCTTCGCGTGCCGTCCCCCCGAATGCGGTGACCGTAGGCGACGATAGCGGGTGGCTCGCAGTCTCCACGCCGAAATCCCGCCCCGCGTTCGAGAGCCCTCCGCGTTGCAGAATCCCGCAAATCCGATCGACCGATGTCTTCGCTCCCTGGGAAGCAAAGTCCTCGAGAGCCATCGCCAATTGAGCCACGTCCTCAAACCGCTGAGCGCGGTCCTTCTGAAGGCACTTGTCGATGGCGGCTCCGAGACCTGGGGGGACGTCGGGTCGAACGGTACGAAGGAGCGGAGCCGGCTGCGTTGCGATCTTCACGCAGACTTCCGGAAACGTATCGCCGAAAAAGGGAGCCTTGCCCGAAAGAAGTTCGTAAAGGATGACACCGAGGGTCCAGATGTCCGACTTGGGGTCTACGTCCTTCGAGGACAAAATCTGCTCAGGGGACATGTAAAACGGTGATCCCATGAGAGCGTTCGTCTTGGTCGTCATCGCGGACACGCCGAGCCGGGTCATCTTCGAGATTCCGAAATCGAGCACTTTGACCGAATAGAGTCCGTCGTTGCGACGGACGACGAACAGGTTCGCCGGCTTCAGGTCTCGGTGGATGATTCCCAACGAGTGCGCTTCCGCAATCGCTTCGCAGGCCTGCAAAACGAAATCGACGGCTTGCTCAATCGGCAGCGGCCCCTGCGTTCGCAGCCACGCGCTGAGGTCGCTGCCCTCGAGGAATTCCATCACGATGTAGGGGGCGCCGGTCTCGAGCGTTCCCACGTCGATCACGCGGGCGACGTGCTCGCTCCGGATCTTGACGGCGGCCCGCGCCTCCCGCGCGAAGCGTCCAACGGCCTCGGCGTCGCCGAGGGCGGACGGCAGGAGAAACTTGAGCGCCACGCGCTCGTCGAGCTGCAGATGGTGCGCCGCCACGACGACGCCCATGCCGCCGGCCCCGAGGACCCCGTCGACTCGGTATTTGCCGGCCAGCACCTCGCCGATCCGCACGCCTGCCGTGGTCTCCGGCCCGTCCATCGAGTCCATCCCGTCCATCACGAGAACCTCTTCGCCGAAGCCTGCCGGTCGGTCCGGCCCCTTTGCCCGATGGGGATCCGCTTCGCGGGCAAGCGACCCGTGCCGGCTCTTCTTGAACCTGTCGTTACCATTGTACGCTGGCCGCCGTGACTTCGGCGCTTTCCGTGCCGTTGCCGCCTTCGCCGCTGCTGTTCTGTCCCCAGCATTGCACGCCGCCACTTTGAAGGAGGGCGCATGCGGTGCCCTCGCCCGCCGTGATCGCCACGGCGTCGGTGACTCCCGTCACTTGGACAGGGGTGACGGAGCAACTATTTCCTCCTTGGCACGTGTCCGCCGTGGAGCCGGCGTTCCCGAGGGAAAAATCGCTTCCCCAGCACTCGACCATGCCGCCTTGGATGATCGCGCACGCGAAATCGGATCCGGCTGCGATCGCGGTTGCATTGCTCAGACCCGTGACGCTCAGAGGAGCGACCGAACACGGATTCTGATTTTCTTCGCATGTAGCGGTCTCGGCTTGACCGAGCTGGCCCAAATCATTGATTCCCCAGCACTCGACCGTGCCGCCTCGGATGAGCGCGCACGCAAAGGACTCGCCCGTGGCGATCGCGGTCGCATTGCTGACCCCCGGTACCGTCACCGGAGTCGGCGAGCACGGCCCGTTGCCACACATCGAGCCAGCGCCGTTCGCGCCGATTTGGCCTTCGGAATCGTCGCCCCAGCAGGCCACAGAGCCTCCGGACACGAGGGCGCACACGGACGTGTCGAACAAGGAAAGCGCCGTCACGTCGAGCGAGGTCGAGACGACAACCGGCGACGTCGAGCACGGGGAGGACTGCCCTCCAACCAAGCATGTGTCCGGTGAATTCGCCAAGGACAGTCCGAGCTCCCCCGTCGTGTTGTTCCCCATGCATTCCACCGACCCGGAGATGACGGCGCACGTCACGGAGGTGCCTGTAGCAAACGCCGTGATCCCGGCCCCGAAGAGGGGGGTAGGGGTCAAATCGCATGGGGCACCGAAGCACGAGGTAGCCGGCTGCGGACCCAGCGCTCCGAAGGGATCGGCGCCCCAGCACTCCCAGGTATCGGAAACCAGCGCGCAGGTCTGCGATCCGCCCGCGGCGATCGCTGTGACATTCGACACATTGGGCACGGGCACGGGCGTGTCGAAGGACGCGTTGACCGCCGCGCCATTGCCGAGTTCGGCATAGGTATCGGCGCCCCAACACACGACATCCCCTGTGGAGAGAAGCGCGCAGGTATGGATATCGCCTTGCGCGATGGCGATCGGCTTGATGCACGAACCGCCCCCAGGCGGACACGACGTGGTGCAGTGGACGAAACCCGCGCTGCAGGCGCATTGGCTATTTTGGCAAATCTCGCCGCCCGAGCACGTGTAGCCGGCTCCGCAGCCCCCGCAATTCGAGGCGTTCGGGGTGCCGTTGTTGGCCAGGTCGATGCACGCCCCGCCGCACTCGGTCGTACCGCTCGGGCATGCGCAGGTGTTTTGGCCCGGGCCCGTGTACGTACAAGTCTCCCCGGTCGCACAGCCTCCGTTGTTGTTCTGGCACGGGTTGATGACGGTGCACGTTACGCCCGTCCCGGCGTATCCCGTGTTGCACGCGCACGTGCTGGTTCCCGGACCGGACATGGTGCACGTCGCGTTGACGCTGCAGCCTCCGTTGTTGGTGAGACACGGGTTGATTTCCATGCACGTCATTCCGTTGCCGCTGTACCCGGGATTGCAGGTGCAGCTCGCTGTGTTGGGCCCGGTCGACGTGCACTGAGCCGTTGTGGCGCATCCTCCGTTGTTGGAGCTGCACGCGTCCACCCCCGTGCAGGTCATGCCGTTGCCGACGTAGTTGACATTGCAGGTGCACGAATTGGTGCCCGGACCGGTGCTTTTGCACGTCGCGTTGGTCGCGCACCCTCCGCTGTTGGTAAGACACGAATTGATGGGCGCACAGGCCGAGCCGGTCCCCGAGTACCCTGTCTTGCACGCGCACGTGTTGGTACCGGGTCCGGTGGAGGTGCACACCGCGTTTGCGTCGCATCCGCCGCCGTTGACGTTGCAGCTATCGACGGCGGTGCAGCTCTGGCCGCTCCCGGAGTAGCCCGTAGTGCAAGAGCACGAGTTGGTGCCCGGACCCGTGCTGGCGCAGGTCGCGTGAAGGTCGCAGCCCCCGTTGCCCGTCAGACACGAGTTGACCGGGGCGCACGTGGTCCCCGTTCCGGAATAGCCCGTATTGCAGGCACACGTCACCGTGTCGGCGCCCGTGGACGTGCATTTCGCCGTGGTTGCGCATCCCCCATTGTTCGTGGCGCATCCATTGATCCCGGTGCACACGGTCCCGGTTCCGGTGTAGCCGGTTGCGCACGTGCACGAATTCTTGCCAGGCCCGGTGCTCGCACAGGTCGCGTTCGGATCGCAGCCGCCGTGGCTCACGTTGCACGAATCGATGGCGGTGCAGACCGTGCCGCTTCCGGAGTACCCGGTATTGCACGCGCACGTGTTGGTGTCCGCGCCGGTTGACGTGCACTTGGCATTCGGATCGCAGCCTCCGCTGTTGACGCTGCAGCTATCGATTGCCGTACACGTCTTGCCGTTTCCCGAGTAGCCCGCATTGCACGCGCATGTGTTGGTCCCCGCGCCTGTGCTCGTGCAGCTCGCATGGCTGTCGCAGCCGCCGTTGGCGGTCGAACACGAATCGACGGGCATGCACACCACACCGCTGCCCGTGTAGCCGGTATTGCAGGTGCATGCCGCGAGGGTCCCGGTGGATGTGCATTGGGCCGTTGCCGCACATCCACCGTTGTTCACGGCGCAGGCGCCGACGCCCGTGCATGTGGTGCCGTTCCCCGTGTAGCCGGTGGAGCAAGTGCACGAATTTTTGCCTGCATCCGTACTTGTGCACGTGGCGTTCGGGTCGCATCCGCCGTGGTCGATGTTGCAGGAATCGATGGCGGCGCACACCGTGCCGGTCCCGGAGTATCCCGTGTTGCACGTGCACGTGATGCCGGAGTCCCCCGTGGACGCGCAGGTCGCGTTCGGGTCGCATCCGCCGTTAGCGGTCGCGCAGGAAGCTGGAGCCGAGGCGTCGGAATCGTCGCTCGAGACGCTCGCGACGCTCGACTCGATGCTCGCGTCGTTCCCGGCCAAGTCCGTCGAACCGGCCTCATGCGGCAGCCCCGCGCCGTCGGTCGCGGCCGCGTCGAGCGGGGCCGAATGACGTTCTCCATCGGTCGTGGCCGCGTCGAGCGGGGCCGAGGCCTGACCGTCTTGATCCGCTCCCGCGGTCGCAGCCGCGGTCGAATCCGGCACATCCGTGAGCCCGAGCAGCGTGGTGCAGGCCGTGGCCGCCAATGACAAAGCCACCACAAATACTCGCAGATCGATCGTCATCGGACAGCCCACCTTTTCACGACAACTCGCGCTTAATCGCTGCCCGGAGCAAGCCCGGCTCCGAGCACATCATCGCACATTATGCCTCATCGGTGAACCGACGAGGCTCGGAGCCATGCTCGCACCCGAGGGCACGGCCGTGAAAGTCACCCGGTTGGGTGATACGGCCGAGGATGGGGGCATCGGTGCCGGCGCACGCCGTCCCGACGAGCCGGCGGCCTGCGCCGGTCATCTGCGAAGCCGCCGAGGTGGTTCTTCGCCGTCTGGAGCGCCTGCCGGCCTTTCGCGGGGAGCGAGCCGCGACGCACGGCGGTTGAGGATTGCATGCGGGAAACCGCGCTATGAAAACGTTTGTTGGCCGACCGCGCGACAACCGGACGTAATCATGAAGCGGGCCTTCACCGGCGACATCCGGCGCAGGACGCGACACGGGAGGAGCCTTCCGGCGCGGTCATGAACCTCCGCCCGTACCAGCGCGAATGTTTGGAGCGCATTCTCGTCCGCTACAAGCAGGGCCGGCGCCGCCTGCTCGTGTCGCTCCCGACGGGCACGGGCAAGACCGTCATCTTCGCGAAGATGCCGGAGTTTCTGGCGATGAAAAAGCGGATGCTCGTGCTCGCCCATCGCCAGGAGTTGCTGGACCAGGCCGCGGCCAAGTTCCACGCGGTGGCCCCGGAGCTGCGCGTTGGCATCGAACAGGGCGAGCGGAGCGCACCCTCGGATGCGCGGGTCGTACTCGCTTCGGTCCCGACGGTCGGTCGCCTGGAGAGCCGTCGACTTCAGCGGCTCGACCCCGAGCAGTTCTACGTCGTCGTGGTCGACGAGGCGCACCATGCGGTTGCGCCGTCCTACCGGCGCGTCTTCGATCACTTCGGCCTTTTCGCCGAGCGGACCCAGCGGCTGCTCGTAGGCTTCACGGCCACGCCCCGGCGGGGCGACAAGCTGACGCTCGCCGATGTCTTCGAGGAGATCGCCTACGCGAAGAGCCTGCCGGACATGGTGCGCTCGGGCTACCTTTGCACGGTCCGCGGTTGGCGAGTGAGCTCGTCGGTCGACCTTGGCGGCGTGCGGGTCCGGCACGGCGATTTCGTCGAGTCGGACCTCGCACGCGCCGTCGACGTCCCGGAGCGAAACGGCCTCGTGGTGGCGGCCTATCGGCAGATCGCAGCCGGGCGGCGTGGCATCGTGTTCTGCGTCAACGTCGCGCACGTGAAGGCCCTCGCTGCCGCGTTCGAGGACGCACAGGTTCGCGCGGCGCCCGTCTGGGGAGCGATGCCCAGCGAAGATCGCCAGGACGCTCTCCGACGCTTTCGTGAAGGGCGTCTCGACGTGCTCACGAACTGCAACGTTCTGACCGAGGGCTTCGACGAGCCGCGCGTCGACTGCGTCATCATGGCCCGGCCGACGCACTCGCAGTTGCTTTACGCGCAGATGGTCGGCCGCGGTACGCGGCTCCACGACACCAAGAGCGACGTGGTCGTGATCGACATCGCGGACAACAGTGCCCGCCACAAGCTCGCCGGCCTAAACGCCCTGTTCGACTTGCCCGAATCGCTGGATCTCGGCGGTCACGGGGCGATTGAGACGGTCGACGAGCTCGACCGCCTCAGCGAGGCTATGCCGTGGGTCGATCTCGGCCGAGTCGAACGCGCCGAAGAGCTCGATCACGTTGCCGAGCGCGTGGACCTGTTCCGCTTCGAGCCCCCTTCCGAGATCGCTCCGTTTACGCGGTTCGCTTGGTGCGGGACGCCCGACGGCGGGTATCGGCTGAACCTGGCCGACGGCGAGTGGATCGCTCTTCGTGAGGATCGCCTCGGGCGATGGGACGCAACGCTCATGAACCCGCGAGCGGCCGCTCGGATGCCCCCGCCGATGGCAGACCTCGCGTCGGCCATCGGGGCCGTCGACGCGCTCGTCGCACGCGATCGCGAGAGGATGGTGCCGCTGCTGACCCTCGATGCCCATTGGCGAGGCCAGAAGCCCACCGAAAAGCAGCTCGAGCTGCTCCGCCGGCGCCGGATCCCGAACCCCAACGGCCTCACGCGCGGGCAGGCGTCGTGGCTCATCACCCAGTCGAGCCGACCGAGGATCGCCTAGAGCACGGGGTCGGGGTCGGGGTCGGGGTCGCGGTCGCGGTCGCGGTGGTCGGGGTCGCGGTCGGGGTCGGGGTCGGGGTTATCGCTAGCGCTAAAAAACTCTGGGCGGAGTGCGCACTGCTGCTAACTCTTCGGTCCGGGATGGCTGCTTCATGAACGACTGCCCCGTCTGCGAGTGCGCCACGACCGCTCAAACGGTCGCGCAAGGCTACGTTGCCGGTTTCCTCGGCGGCACGCGCCACCCAAACAGCTTGGAAAAATGGCGTTCGTCTCTCTGCCCCGAACACGCCGCCTTGGTCACCAATCTCTTGACCGTACTGCACCACCTGCATGCGCCCATGACTCGAGAGGCCAAAAAGAACCAAAAGGACCGATAAATTCCTTTCTTTTTGGGCGAGAGCGACGACGCGGACTGGGCTCCGCATTCGTTGCGCGCGGATGCATGCGGCTTGGCCGCGCCCGATCAGCTCGTCGAGCCGCCCGATAAACTGGGTGGGGCCAACCGCTTGCTGTTCTTGTTGCCAAGGCTCGGGGCCAGTCGGGCGGCCAGTCGTGAACGTCGATTGCACGGACCTCCTCGCGCCGTCTCGTGGGCCGAAAGCACCCGCGGAACGGCTCGCCGGCGGCCGCCGAATTACGCTGGACGTCACCGTGTTGCGGGTGAAGTCGCGATGTCATTTCGGGTGAGGGTGCAATTTTATCCGAGGATGATCGGACTGCGCTTTTCGCGCATAACCATGGCTCGAAGACCGGAGCCCCCGATGCGACGAAATGTCTGTGCACTTGCCCTGCTTGCCATGCTGGAGGCCCGGTGCGGGAGCACGCCCGAGGCGCCTGCGGGGGGGGCCCCGAGCGCCTCACCAAGCGCCACCAGCGCCGCCAGCTCGACGACCAGCTCTACGCCCGCCAGTTCGAGCGGATCGACAGGAAGTGCGGCCGCAGCGGCCAGCTCGAGCGGGTCGGGGGCGTCGACGTCGTCCAGCCCGTCCAGCTTTTCGAGCGCAAGCTCCGAGGCTGGCGGACCCTCCGGGCCTACCCCAACGGGCGGCCCGGAAAGCGATGCCTCCGTGGGTACGGGCCCGACCCTCAGTAGTGAGGGCGGCACGTCGGGCATCATTCCTTCCTCCGACGCGGCACCGTTCAAGGGTGTCCCCGGCGGGCCCGTGTACGCGTTCCCCGAGGCCGTCGGCTTTGGACGAGTCGCGACAGGCGGTCGAGGCGGCACGGTCGTGCACGTCACCAACCTCAATGACACGGGCACGGGATCCCTGCGCGATGCGGTGAGCGCAGGCAATCGCATCGTCGTCTTCGACGTGGGCGGCTCGATCACGATCGCGACGGCCATTTCGGTGAGCAGCGACATCTACATCGCCGGGCAAACGTCGCCGGGCGACGGCATCGCGATCCAGGGAAACGAGCTTTCGTTCTCGAGCCATTCGAACATCATCGCCCGCTATGTTCGCGTTCGACCCGGATGCACGACCTGCACTCGATCCGATCCCAATTTCGAGCGGAGCGGAGTCAACATGGCGAGCTCGAGCACGGTGATCATCGACCACGTGTCGATCGAATTCGCGCAGTGGAACAACATCGACTCGGTCGGCGCCACCAACATCACAGTGCAGCATTCGATCACGGCCGACCCGGTCGGGCAGCAATTTGCCGCCCACACGGAGACGGGCCCGTACACTTGGTACCGAAACCTCTTCGCCAATGCACACAATCGCACTCCGCTTGCCAAAGCGAATACGCAATACGTAAACAACGTGATCTACAATTACCAGCTTGGTTACACAGCGGGCAACACCGCGGGCACGTTTTCCCACGACGTGATCGGCAACGTGTTCATCGCCGGGCCGTCGACCACAACGCCCTCGGACGCGTTCTTCCAAGTGAACAATCAGCCGATGTACCTGAGCGGCAACATCCTCGACAGCAGTGCCGACGGCACGCTCGACGGCACCGCCCTCGGCCTGCCGGCCGGCGCAGTCGCCCTCGCCGCCTCGTGGTCGGCGGCAACGATGCCGCTTCCCGCGGCCCTTGCCGCGACCGACGCCTACGCCGCGGTCATCGCGGATGCGGGCGCGTCTCTTTCTCGCGACCAGGTCGACGCCCTGGTCGTCGCCGACGTCACGTCACTAGGCAAACAAGGACAACTATGGACAACCCCGACCGCGACGGGGCTTGCAAACGGCGGTTTCGGCACGCTCACGGGCGGCACGCCGCCACTTGATACCGATGGCGACGGCATGCCGGACGCTTGGGAGTCGCGGTACGGCCTCAACCCCAATTCGCCGGACGACGCGACGGGCGACTTCGATAATACTGGCTACACGAACATTGAAAAATACATCAACAGCATTATCGACGGACAATACCCCATTTAACACAATTGCGTCACCGCGTTACGCAGTCGCCGGCTGGACGAACCGACTGGCGAAGTCCGCGAGAAGCCCCAGCACCAGCCCCGACACGAGCCGACCACCGGGCCCACCGCGAGCATCATCAGGCGGTGCGACGACATGGACGTCGACATCGCCGCCTCGCGCGGATTGACGTGCGACATAAACGACGAAGAACACGAGATGGGCGGTGATCCAGACGCCGTTGGCGAGACTCACGCAGACGCCTGGAGAAAGTGCTGGGGCGCAGTGAACTTCGCGATCCGAACGGCGCAAACCACGAGGAGGACGAGCCAGAGTGCGGGCTCGATGCTCGCCCGGATCACGCACACTGTCGCGATCCCCATCGCGAGGCCGAAGAGCGACAGCGAGAAGACGAGCCTCCAGTTCATACACGACTGCCAGCCTGCACGGTTCCGCGCTCGGCCGCCTCTCGCACGGTCGCCACGGGTGCCGCGGGAGCGGCGGCTTTTCTCGGTGAACCGACTTCCGGTCAGGACGTGGCCCCGGACATGGCCGCTACCGTGATCTCCAAATAAGCCCGCTTCTTTATCCTTCCCGCAATCCGCGCGAAGAAATCCCCCATGGCCATCTGCCAGCCGTACTTGTCCCGGAGCGCAGCGTGCGCGCGCTTTACGTCCTCTTGGCGCTCGAGAATTCGACCCGTAGCCTCCAGCCATGGACCACGGGCGTTCCCGCGGAAGTCGCACGCAGCGACACGGGCACGCGCGTCCCGCCGCAAGCGCTTCACTTTGAAGGCATCGCCGGCGGTCATCACGACGAGCTTGGTGTCCAGCGCTGCGGCCCAAACGGGCGTCTTGACGCCGTTGCCATCGCGCTTGAACGTCTCGAGGTTGATGTATCGCTCGTCGGCGAGGGGTGGTTTCGGTGCACTCACGCGCGCCAGTGTGCCATCTCTCTGCAGGCTTGCCACGCGTCGAGCCAAAGCGCCTTTCGCGATCTCGCGCGTCGAATCGGCGACTCGGACCGATTCGAGACGCCCATCGTGCCGGAAAAATGCGCTGCAAGCGCTTGCGATGGCCGGCAAAAGGGGGCTGACGAAAGGCTTTCGTCCGCTACGCTTTAAGGCTCTCGACATCACAGGACGAATCCACCGATGGCCGCCAAATCCTCGCTGAACGTCTCCTCCCTGAGCTCGCCCGCCGTCGCGGATGGCATCGCACTGCAGCAGGCCCGCTGGCTCCGAGAGGTGGTCGCCAACTATGTCGAGGCGCTCGAAGCGGGCGAGGCGACTCCTCGTCAGGTCGAGAGAGTCGGCCGCATGTACCGCGCCTATCTCGCCGTCAAGGGTGACGGCGACGCGAAACAGCGAACGATTGTCCGCGTCCTGAATGCGGCGCGAACGCTCAAGCGCGAAGGCATGGTCAACGGGGTGTTGGCCATGGCCCGAACGTATGCGTGCGGGGCGCTCGACTCGATTTCGGACGAGCAATTCGAGCAAGCCGTCGATGCCGACGACCTGCTGAGCGCTGGGCAAGACTTGCTTGCCGTGGCCGGTTTTCGTGTGTCGCGCGCGACCGTGGGTCGTCTGGCGCACCCTCGTCGCAGGCCCATGTAGCAGCGGGTACTCGGGCAAAGCCCCGGCTCATTCGATGACTTAGGCCATGCGCACTCGAACGCGACGCTCGGGATCATCCAGGCGGGACGCGCAGCGAGTTCCGGGGGGTCTGGGCAACGGCCTCGTTGCGGCGGCATCGGACCTCTGCAGACGGAGGACGCGATGAAGGCTGCGGTCTACTACGAGAACGGCGGGCCCGAGGTCCTCAAGTACGAGGAAGTGCCCGACCCGAAGTGCCCCGCGGACGGGGTCGTGGTCAACGTCGAGGTCATCAGCCTCGAGGGCGGCGACACGCTGCACCGGTCACGCTCGCCGTTCACCGACCGGCCGCACATTGTCGGCTACCAGGGCGCGGGGACGGTGCGAGAGTGCGGGCCCGACGCGCGCGGCCTGGCGGTGGGCGACCGCGTCGTATTCGTCGGGCCGAACGGCTCTCACGCTGAGCGGGTGGCCGTGCGCGGCGCGACGGCGTGGAAGGTGCCGGCCGGCGCCGATCTGACGACCATCGCGTGTGTCCCGGTCGCCTTCGGGACGGCGCACGAGGCGCTGTTCGGGCTGGGCCGGCTCGCAAAGGGTCAGCGCGTCCTTGTTCACGCGGGGGGTGGCGGGGTGGGGCTCGCGGCGATCCAGCTCGCGAAGGCGGCTGGCGCGGAGGTGCTCACGACGGCGTCGACCGACGAAAAGCTCGCGCGCCTGCGCGACTTCGGGGCATCGCACGGCATCAACTACAGGACGTCGAGACTCGACGAGGCCGTCGCCAGGGCCGTAGGCAAGGACGGCGTGGACCTCGTCGTCGACCCGGTGGGCGGCAAGACGCTCCAGGATAGCGTCGCGTGTCTCCGGTACCGGGGCCGCATCGTCAACCTGGGTTTCGCAGGGCGCGACTTCGGGACGTTCAACCAGCTCCCGCTCTGGGGACTGAACGCCTCGCTCATCGGGATGAGCCTCACGGCCTCGCTCGCGAACGAGCATGCGCGGATGTACGGCGTCATCGCCGAGTGCATCGCGCGCGTCACCAGGGGCGAGCTCCGTGTCGTCATCGACCGCACGTTCGCGCTCTCCGACGCCGCCGCGGCGCACGCCTATGTCGAGGGACGGTCGGCCTTCGGGCGCGTCGTGATGCTCCCGAAGGGCGTGTCTTCGGGTGAGCCGCAGTAGGAGTCGTCGGGCGAGCCGCCGTAGGAACCGCGGCGCCTTAAGCGCAAATTCCGCGGCGTCGAGGTCGCGCCTATGGCGCGACCGCCGCTCGCGGGAGCCGTATTCCCACGCTCGCGCCGCCGCGCTCACGGTTTACCGCGAACGCTGTGCCCCCGTGGGCGACGGCAATGCGCTTGACGAGGGTGAGCCCGAGTCCGAGCGAACCCTTCTCCCGCGCCTCGGCGCCCGGACGCTGGTAAAACGACTCGAACGCCTTCGCCTCTTCACCGGGGGCGAAACCGGGTCCGTGGTCGAGCACCTCAAAGACGATCCTCCCGTCCGCCTCGCGCACACGGAGCGCGTCCACCCCCCCCGCGTGCGCGTTTGCGTTGGCGAGGAGGTTGGCGAGCGCGCGGGCCACGAGCGTGGCGTCCGCCTCGAACTTCGTTGCGGTGACGTCGAGCTGGAGGAGAGATGCCGGCAGCCCGGCACGATCGAGCGCGCGCGTCGCAACGTCGGCGGGATCGAGAGGGTGCACGCGCAGCGCCGCGAAGTCGAGACGCGAGCTCGCGAGCAGCTCGCTCACGAGCGCGTCGATCTCGATGACCTCGCGGTCGAGCTCGTCCAGGGCCTTCGCGGCAACCGCGCTCTTGCCCGCACCCAGCTCGCCACGCAGGAGCTCCGCAACGAGCCGGATACGCGAAAGCGGCGTCCGGATCTCGTGCGAGACGGCCGCGAGTAGCTCGCGTTGGTCGCCCATCTGTCTCTCGATGCGCGTCGCCATGTCGTTGATGGCGTCGGCGAGCACCCTCGCCTCGTCCATGCCGCGCCGCCACGGGAGCTGGAAGCGGCTCGAGAGCTTGCCCGCCCCGATCTCACGGGCGACGCGGGCGAGCTCGGAGTACGGGCGGGTTAGCCGTCGCGCGAGGGCACCCGAAGCCCCCCAGAGCATGACCCACAAGACGAAGAGGGCGCCGACGAACTGAAACGGACGCGTGCCGCGCGCGCGGTCGAAGCACACGTCGACGAACCCGATGGTCTCGGCCCCCGCGGCGATCGGGACGGTCGCTGCGGGGTGTTTGCACGCAGCGGGCCCGAAGGCCTGGACCGTATGGCTGTCGGCGTTCTTCAAGGTCAGATCGAGATCGAGCTCGTCCGCCATGCGCTTGGCGAGGGCGTCGCGCGCGCTCGGGTCCTTCCAGACGAGGGCGAACTCGCCCGCCACGAACGACCGAACGCGCGCTGCCTCCCGGTGCCAGTTGGCGTCGGGGGTCGCGAAATAGGACAGCGCCATCATGACCAGAGCCGTGACGAGGATCGAGGCGCCGAGGAGAAAGAAAATGCGGCGGTGAAGGTTTCGCCGCAGGTACCAACCCGCGGAGCTCATTGCGTGGCGGTAGCGCTCCCAGCGGTGGCGGCCGTTTGGGTAGCGGTGTTTCGGGCGCGAACACGTCACGGTCCGTCCTTGGCCAGCACGTACCCGATGCCCCGCACGGTCTTGATTACCTTGGGCGCGCGCGGATCGTCTCCGAGCTTCTGACGAAGGTGCGAGATGTGCACGTCAACGGTGCGCTCGCTGACGGTAACGTCGCTGCGGCCCGCCTCGCTGAGCAGAGAGTCGCGCGGTACCACCCGTCCGGCGCGGCGCGCGAGCGCGAGGAGGATGTCGAACTCGATGCCGGTCAGATCCGCAGCGCCCCCGCCGATGCGCACCTGCCGGCTGGGCACGTCGATGTCGATGTTTCCGACACTGATGCGTTCGGCGATGGCGTCGGGGGCAGCCCTGCGGAGCACGGCCCGGAGGCGAGCGAGAAGCTCGCGGGGGCTGAAGGGCTTGGCGACGTAGTCGTCGGCCCCGAGCTCGAGCCCCACCACGCGGTCGGTCTCGTCGCCCTTGGCCGTCAGCATGATGATCGGGATGCGACTCCTCTCCCGGATCTTCTTGCAGACGGTAAGGCCGTCCATGCCGGGCATCATCACGTCGAGAAGCACGGCATCGAACGGCGACGCACCGAGCGCCGCGAGCCCCTTCGCTCCGTCCGGGGCTCGACTGAGCGCGACCCCGTTCTGATCGAGGTAGCTCGCGAGCAGATCGAAGAGTCGTGCGTCGTCGTCGATAAGCAAGACGCGTGAGGGCATGACTCCCAATGTCATCAAAACCGCACCCGTGCGGGCGACTACTGTTCTGCGCTCGGGGCGGAGGTGGTGTCGCCCTTGCCGTTCGCGGCGTCCAGGCAGACCTTGGCGACGTGTCGTTCCCACGCCTCCCTCCGCAGGTGGCAGCGGTGAATCGAGGCAAAGCCCGCGCCATAGCCGAGCGCGGTTCCCAATGTGAGGACTGCAATGAGGATCAGACGTTTCATGGTTTTGTCCTCACGCCCACTGGTCGCGGTAAGGGCCGCCGTCGCGACCGCCGCCCCAACCGCGTCCACCCCAGCCGCGTCCACGGAGACCAGGGCCGTTCTCGAGAAAGTCGGCGACCTCGGCGCGCTGCTTCTCAGTCAGCGCGTCGTGGATCCTGTGGATCGCCTCGACCGCCGCGCGACGGGTCTCGCTGAGGGTCGTGTCGTGCTTCAAAAAGATGTCGGAGACGGACGCTTCGTCCACTGTCTCGCTCCGGAATACGCCGGCGAAGTCGCCGCGCGTCGCTCGGAACTCGTCGCGCGCCTTGCGGAAGATCTCGGTGAGCTCGTCCACCGCTTCGACGATGACCTTCTCTTGACCCGGCGTCGTCTGAAGGCGCTCGAAGGCGCCACGGAGCCAGAAGGTTCGTCCGAACCCGCCGCGGCGCGCGGAGCCACCGAAGCCTCCGTGGTGATGGGAATGGCCCCACGGGCCACCGTAACCCCCGTACCCCCAGCGGCCGCAGCCGCGCCCGTGGCGCGCGACCTTGATGAGGCCGATGAGGCATACCGTACCGATTAGAAAACCGAACATGGTGACCTATTCTCCTCGGGGCGCCCTCGGGTGGAACAGCAAGCGGGGCGTCCGTGACAAAAGAACGTGGACCCGGACTGTTAAGATCGGTCGCGGCCAATCATGAAGAAGTGTGAAGGCGCCGTCGGCTCAGCGTTGTCCAGCGATCTGGCCCGCCACTCGTGCGCATGCTCTTCGGCGGGTCACAGCTTAGCACGCCGGACATTGCCCGGATTCAAGCCACCGGCGTACGCAAGCCACAACCTGCCCCTGAGCCACTCGCGCGGTAGGGCCCGTCGCCGAGCCCGACTTCGTCCGCTCGGCGGCGCTCCCCCTACGAGGAACGGGGCCGCCTCTGAGACCCCGCGAAGCGGTGGACGGCGTGCCCGAAAACGACCCACGCGGCGGCAACTCCCTCGGTCACCCGGGTCGTCGAAGGGCTTCACGAACGTCCGCGTCCTGCTCCATGTGAACGCTCGCTCGCGAGCGAATCGCATCGACGAACCCATGGGCGACCATCGCTCGGTCTGGCATCCTGCCTAGCCCATGTGCCGCAACATCCGGGTTCTCTACAACTTCGACCCCCCGACCACGCCGGACGAGATCCGCGCGGCCGCGCTCCAGTACGTCCGGAAGGTCACCGGATTGAACAAACCGTCGGAGGCGGACCGCCTCGTCTTCGAGGAAGCCATTCGCGAAGTGGCTGGCGTGACCGAGCGTTTGGTCCACGGCCTGACGGCACGCGCGCCGACACGGACGCGCGAGGGCGAGCGCGAGAAGGCTCGCGCACGCTGGGCCGCGCGCGCGCCCGCGGGCCGCCGCAACTGAACGGTCACGGCGCTCCGACCGAAGCGCCAAGGCTCGCCGAATGCGGCAGCCTCTTTACTCGCCCGGATGGGTTGCCTCGCCGAGTCGCGAAACGCTCATCGAGCGGTCCCGAAACCCCCCTTGCCAGAGGATGAGTGCGAGGACAACCGCCAGTTGCGAGAGGAGGCCAATCCGGTCGGGGTAGATGCCCAAGAAGTCGATTTGGATGAACCGCGTCGGCCTCGAGGGAAGGATGCCTACTTCCTCGAAGGAATGGATGCCCTCGCCCAGCAGCACGATGGCGGTCGCCACGAGCATCCCGGTCGAGACACGGAAGAGTGGCTTCATCGGCAGTCTCAACCCCAAGCGACTGACCGCGAAGACGAGACCGAGCAGCAACGCTGCACCCACGGCGGCGCCCCAGACGACAGCCGAGGGGGCGTCGACCGACAGCGCTTCGAGGAAGACGGTCGTCTCGAAGCTCTCGCGGAACATCGCTAGAAACGCGATCGCGAAGAGGGCCAGCGCGCCTCGGTCGAGGGCATGGTGCGTGCGGCCGCGGAGCTCTCCCATGGTGCGTCGCGTCGTCGTTCGCGCATTGAGCCACAGCGCCGCGTGAAGCAGCATCGCGGCAGCGGCGAACGCAAGGCACCCCTCAAGCCTTTCATTCATTGCGCCGGCAAGGACCTTGTGGGCAGCGGCGAACACGATAGCGCCCACGGCCACCGCTGAGAGCCAGCCCGCGTGGACCAAACGCGCACGAGAGAACTGCTTTCGCTTCTTTACGACCGCGAGGAGCGCGGCGATGATCACGGCCGCCTCAGAGCCTTCTCGTACGATGACGAGGAGCGCAAACCAGAATACGGAGACCGCGGTCGCCTTGGCCACGGGGGCCCCCGCCGCCCGGTCAAGCAGCGCCAGGAGTCGGTTGACCTCCTCGACCGCGCGTGGGTCTCGTTGCTGCAACGCCGCACGCGTGGCAACGAACGACGATTCCAGAGGTGTTACGACGTCCGCATTGTGTGCGCGAAGCCACGGCTCCGCCGGCTCGATGTCCGAGAGGTACGCTTCGAGGATGGCGCTCTCGGCGCCGCGCGCGTCTCCGCCCACCGCCATGATCTTCGCCTGCAGCACTCTCGTGCGCGCAGTGGCGACGAGCGCGGGACCGTCGAGCTGGGACGGCTTGCGCCTGAGGCAGGCGACTTCGCCAACCCCGTTCGCCCTCGCGAGCTCTGCGTCAGACCGATTCGCGAGGTCGTCCAACGTCACGCCGGGAGGCGAGTGGTCGCAAGGTGGCTGCCTCAGGGTCAAGACGTAGAAGGCCAGAGCCCAACGCTGCGCTTCGTCGATGTGTCCGACCGGCACCATCGCCGTGCCCTTCACTCCGAAGCGGATCACATTGAACACTTTATAGGGGGTCAGACTGTCCATCACCGCGTCGGAGTGGAAGTTCGATGGCTTCGGCACCAAGGCGGCCGCCGCGACTCCGTCTCCGTGACCTGTGGCGCCGTGGCAAGTGACGCAGTTCTCATGGAAGAGCCGTGCGCCTTCGGAGAGATCGGGCGGTGCCGACGGTGCACGAGAGAGCCCGGTGGCGGCGATCAGCTCGTCGACCAGCGACGCGCAATCGGCGCTCACGCCAACCGGGTCCTCACTTCGCGAAACGCGTTCGTCGAGCGAAGCGATGCGCGGGGCGAATCGAGCCGCGCCCCGGAGCCGCAGTGCGGTTGACCTCGCCTCCGCCGACAGAGAGCGCTGCTCGGCCAGCTCGCCGGCATCCATCGACGCGACCGCCGCAGGGTAGTCCGACTCCAGATACTGGAGGATCGCGACGAGTTGCTGAGCGTCGCTGCCCGCTGTCTTCGTGGTGTCGGCAGCGGGTCTGAGAAGGGCAAACCCGAGCGCGACGGCGACTGCGCCGAGCAAGGCGAGGACGGGCAAGTACCTGACGTTGAAAGTCGATTTCAATAGCAAGAGTATGATGGACGGCGTGCGCCCCTGCAAGGGCCGAAGCGCTGGCGCTCAAGCTTGCCGCTGTCTCTCGCGTTAGGCTGCACGAATGCGGAGCGTGTTGCGACTCGACCTTTCATCTCGGCCGCGACAAAGTGCGCGATGACTATGGAGCTCAATCTCGATGGAGCACACGCTGGTCGCGCCTACGCGATGCTGGCCTCCCTGGTGACGCCGCGGCCGATCGCCTGGGTCACCACTGTGGATCTCGAGGGCATTGTCAACGCCGCGCCCTTCAGTTTTTTCAACTTGCTCGGCGCGTCCCCGCCGATCGTTGGCATCTGCCCGGGCGACCGCGACGACGGCACGCCCAAGGACACGGCCCGCAACGTGCGGTTGACGCACGATTTCGTCGTCAATCTCGTGGACGAGAACGTGGCCGAGGCCATGAATCGGACGGCCGCGTCGCTGCCCGCGGGGGTGAGCGAGCTGCACGGATCGGGGTTGACAACGCTTCCTTCCTCCGTCGTGCGCCCGCCGCGCATCGCCGAGTCACCCGCGAGCCTCGAGTGCGCCGAATGGGGGACCCTGCAGATCGGGGACAATCGACTGGTTATCGGGCTCGTCAAACGCTTGCACGTGCGTGAAGAGCTCATCGACATGGAAAAGCTGCGGATTCGCAGCGACCTGTTTCATCCCGTGGGGCGCATGGCGAGCCCCAACGGGTATTGTCGGACTCGGGATCGCTTCGAGATGCTGCGGCCGCGGTGAGCGGGGGCGCCGGGCGCCGGTGAGGGCGTTCCCGACGTCAGGCGGCATTCGGCAGGCTGACTCTCCACTGCACGCCGAAGCGATCGACGCGCCTGCCGAAGCACGACCCGCATGGCGCGTCCGCGAGCGGCATTGTGACCTTCCCGGGACCGAGGTGGATGAGCGCACGCGACTGCGCTCGCGGCCCGGCTCAAACCCCGAGCACGGCCTGGACCCTCGCCCTTTCGCCCGCCAGAATCTCGGACGCTCGTCCGAGACCGATCTCGGCCGCGAGCGCCTTGAGCAGGGATTCGACGGAGTACGTGCTCGCACCGTTCTTCACCGCCGGCAGGGCACCGGATGTCTTGATCGGTGTCGCTGGCTTCGCGGTCACCTTGTTCGGGGTGGCTTTGGCATTCGCGGCGGCTTTGGCCGCCCCGCGAACATTGTAGACGTAGGTGTCTGTGAGGGTGATCCCAGCCGCCTTGGCCTTGGCGACCACGTCCCTGGCGGACAACCTGGGATCCACGGAACGCACGAAAGCTGCTTTGGTCTGCGTGGGTGCTGTTTTGACTGCCATGTTCAATCTCCTGGAGAGCGTCTGTAGCCGTCTACGAGGTCGTGCACCATGCCAAACTGGATCTCCTCGGTAGAAAGGTGCGCAGGCGTCGCCTTCTAGAGCCGCCGGAGAGCCCCGATCGGGAGAGGTTCGGACATGACGCAAACGATCTCGAGCCTCGACGGCCCCCGACGTCGGCAGCGCGCGAGGGTGGGCTATCGTGCGTTCGGAGTCCGCGTAGCCCCGCGTTCCGGATGGGCCGCGCGCGTCTGCCAGTCGTCCGCCGTCTTTCGGATGGATGGTCGCGCGGCTTGGAACGTGCTGTACTTGAATGGGATGAGCTTCGAAACAGTCGAGGACTGGATGAGCGCTCCACGCGCGTGGACCCGCACGTTTCGGCCCGAAGACACATTCGCCGTCGGATCCCTGCGCCACTCTGTGCCGTCCGCTTTCACCCGGATCATCGTGGCGGCCGCTCGGCACTGAAAAGGAAGCGGTGTTGGACCGATGGTCATGCGGCGCGAAACGTGCTGTGCTTGAAGGGGAATAGGTTCGATTTCAATGGCGAGGAGCGCGATTTCAATGCCGAGGAGCGCATGAGAGACTGCTCGTGGACGAGAGTCGTCACGGTCGGCAGGCCGGAGAACAATTCCTTCTCGCACCCCCGCGCGATCGAGAGTGCGGGCGCAGGCATGCGAGAGGCGTGGTCTGGGCCGTGCGCGCGGGTAGGCACCGTCACCCCTGCCTCCGGAACGCCGGTCCAGCGCGACGCATTCGGAATGCTCGTCGAGCCTGCATTCAACGGAGGTCGCACGTGACCCGGACTCCGTTGGCTGCTTGTCCCGGATGCGCCCGGCACGTTCGGGTCAATGAACCGGCGTGTCCATTTTGCCGGGCGGAGTTGCCGGCGTCGTTTCGGCAGCTGCCACCACCACCGTCGCCGGCCAAGCGTCTGAGTCGCGCGGCTCTCTACGCCTTGGGCGTGGGAGCGCTCTCCGCCACCGCGGCGTGTGGAAGCCCCTTCTCGTCCGAGGAAGGGTTGGCCGTCCCCTACGGGTTGCCGCCGTTCGGGAACGATGCGGACATCCCTGTGGACGCCGACGTCGACGACGCGAGCGGCAGTCTCGATTCTGCCGCCCCTTTCGATGCCGGCGTGGTTCTCGACGCCCGGGTCGACGACGCGCGGGTCCGTCGCGATTCTGCCGTCCCTGCCGATGGCGACGTGGCCGTAGACACCGGCGCCGACGATGCGAGCGCCCATCTCGATTCTGCCGTCGCTGCAGACGCCAACGAGGCCCAGGACGCCAGCGTCGACGACGCGAGCGCAACTGTCGACTCTGCCGCCCCCATCGATGCCCACGTGGAGGATCACATCTCGATCCGTCCCCTCTACGGCGCCCCCATCATCGTCGGCCAATAGGAGCCTACCGTCCTTGGGAGTGACCTTCTCGTTTCAGAAGGTCGCCTAGACGAGCGCCGTTTGCGCGTTGATTTGCCGGAACGGGAGAGATTCTCGGCGCCGCCCGCGACGTGGGTCACCGTTACGGTCGTCGTCGGGCCGCCCGCAGGAGGCGCCGTGGGTGGGGTCGTGAACATGGGCTGTTGAGTGGACAACACCGTTGCGATGTTGAGAGCCGTTTCACGGAGTGCGTGCCTCGGCGCCCGAGGGTCCAGCAGTGCGCGACGCGGAGACGTCGAGCGAGATCTGCGCGACGTCGTCGATCTTCTTGCCTACCCTCTCGAGCGCGCCGTCCAGAAACTTGCCGGCGACGTCGCGGGGCTTCACGTCGTGCTCCTTCATGGAAATGCGCATGGGCTCGTCCGTGCTGATCTGGATGGCGGTCGGGGCCGACGGCGGCCCGCTGACGGCCACTGTCAGCTTCACTGTCTTCGCAGACGTGACCCCGTGCAACCACATGTCGCCCTTGGCGACGACCTTCAGGATGCGCGCGCCGTTCTGATCCGGCGCGTCTGAGAGGCTGGCGGGAACTGCGGATTCGAGGGAACTGAACGTGAAGCGCGCCCAGCGGTTGATGTCGCGCTCCTTGGCGTCCGCCCCGATCTCGAGCCAGTTGTGAGCGTGCTCCGTCTGCCTGGAGTCCTTGTCCTTGTCGCCGAACGTCTCCGTCTTCAGATCGTCCAGATCCAAATCGACCTCGCCGTGACTCTTCGAGAGATCGGTGACGTCGAAGTCGATCGCGCCTCGGAACTTCGTCCAGCGCCCCTTGATCTTCTCGAGTGGCGCATCGATGAGCAACGTGGCGGTTCCGTTGTCCTGAACGCGAAAGCGAGCCGATCCGTTCGCGAGCGGGACGGAGGCGGAAGCGCTTGGTGGCGGTGCGGCACGAGTCCCCACGGTCGTCGCATCGTCCCTTTGCGTGCCCAGAAACACCCACACGCCGGCGGCCACGAGAACCACCACCGTGCCACCGATCACCATGCGTTTGTCCATCACTTTTCCTTCAGCGACCTCAGTGTTCGCGGTACGTGCGGCAGGTCCACGGGTTGAATGGGAGAAGACGCGGTACCCCGATCCATCGGGCCTGGTGGCCCTGCAAGCCCCGACTCGCAAGCCCGGCTGACCCTTGCCCGACCCGCGAGACAGGCGTCCGCGCGCGCATCGCTCTCGTTTCTCGCCTCGGGCCACGGACAGCTCGCCCGAGAACTTGGGCCATCCTACCACAAGGGCTGGCGTTTCCTTGGCGGGGTCGGTTCGGCGATCCGCGGGTGCGGCTTTGGGCGTCGTCGGTGCGGGGCTCTCGGGCGCTCAATCGGCTCCACCCGGCGATCGGGGACGCTTACGGCTCCCTTCCGGAGCGACGCGGAGCCGAGCGCGTCCCGGTCCGACCGATCGGTCGAGCCCGTGCGCACGGGTCTGTCGGCAGCGCACGATTGCGACGACACGCCACGCGAGAGCGCTGACCTTCCGCTAGGGCGGTTGATCGGTTGTACGCACATAATGTCGAATGCGAGCGCGAGCCTCTTCGCACAAGCCGCGACCGAGAGGCATACTCGCGCCCAATGGGGACTCGCCGATCGTACGCCTTGCTCCTTGGCCGAGTTTCCGTCGCCCTCGTCGCGAGCTCGTGTGGGGCTCGAACGGGCCTCTTGCTCTTTGACGACGCGCCTCCAGCGTGCGCGACCCCAGCGCAGAGCCTGGTGCCCGCCTGCGATGGCCAGTCGACCACGCTAGACGGCACGGTCTACGACCCGGCGGGGCACAATCCACTCTACAACGTAGTCGTTTATGTGCCTGGAAGCGCTCCGGCTCCCCTGCCGTCGGGCGCGACGTGCGACTCGTGCTCGGACCTATACACCGGCAGCCCGATCGCCACGACCTTGACCGACGCAGCCGGGCATTTCGTTCTGAACGACGTGCCATCGGGCAACGACGTGCCGCTGGTTCTGCAGATCGGCAAATGGCGCCGCCAGCTCCGAATTCCCACGGTCGTAGCTTGCCAGCAGAACCCGCTTACGGACGGGTCGCTCACCTTGCCAAAAAACCAGAGCGAAGGTGACATCCCTGCCATCGCCATCTCGACAGGCGGTTCCGACACGCTTGAGTGCCTGTTTCGACGCATCGGCGTCGACGCGAGCGAGTACACGGGCGACCCGTTGGGCGCCGGGCGGATCCACGTGTTTCAGGGCACCGGAAAGATTGGAGGGGAGAGTGCGCCCAATACAGCCGATCCGGCGCCGAGCAGTGCGAGCGCACTCTGGGACTCCGTCGCTGACCTCGAGCGTTACGACATGGTGTTTCTTTCCTGCGAGGGCCAAGAGACGTCGAACATGAACCAGCAGGCGCTCTTCGATTATGCGGCGTCCGGTGGTCGCGTGTTTGCGTCTCACTTCCACTACGCCTGGTTCGACAGCGGACCGTTCGGGATTTGGAATCTGGCGACGTGGCTGCCCGGCATGGGCAACATCGGTGACATCGACACGGTGGTGACGACCACTCTCCCGAACGGAGCCCCGTTCGCGAAGGGCAACGCGCTCGCACAATGGCTCGGCACGGTAGGCTCGCTGCTTCCCAACGGAGAGCTTGCCGTCGAGCAAGCGCGTGACAACGCGGACCTGTCGCCGGCCAATACAGCGTCCCAGTCCTGGCTCGTGGCGGACGCGGACGCGAGCGCGCCGGGGGCTTCGCAGGCTTTCTCGTTCAATACGCCACTCGACGCCCCAACCCCGAGCCAGTGCGGGCAGGTCGTTTACACGGCCATGCACGTCGGTGCAGCGTCGAACGACGACCCCGGTCTGCCCGTGCCGGATGAGTGCGCCACAGGCGACCTATCGCCGCAAGAGACGGCGCTCGAGTTCCTCGTGTTCAATCTGTCGTCGTGCGTGACGCCGGCCGACCAGATGCCGCGAGCGCCCCCCTCTTGCCGCTGACTGGAGACGCGCGGGCACGTTCATCGCGCTGGCTCCACGTGAGGCGAATGAACGGGACGTGCCAAGCGTGTCCGCGAACGATGTTTTTTGGAGTTCGTGCCCGGGTTGATGCCGGCATCGGCGGCGTCGGCGGGCGACATCACAGCGATCGGCCAGAAATGACCCGCTTGCGGATCCGCGACGCTACCGGAGGTTGAGATGAGCATCCCGTCGGCCTCGCCAAAGCCGAGCGATCCGGGATCTCGCAGAAGCGTCATCGTCACCTGGACCTGCGAGCCGTCGCTCACTTGAATCTCGGGACCTGCCTCGGTCTCGATTCCGCCGGCAAGCGTGAAGCTCAGATACGCAGTCGTCGGGTCGCTCCAGTCTTGCGCCGTCAAGGTCCAGTCCCCCATCGGCGCAGACGAGAACGCGTCGACTTCGAACGTCACGCTCTCGCCGACGCCGACGACGAAGAACGCCTGCTTCGGCGCCGCGTTGAAGTACACGTCAGCGTCCGGCAACAGCGGATGGCACGGGTCCTCTCCGGCGGCCGCTTGGGCGTTCGACCAGATCCGCTGAACCGAAAACGCACCATCGCTCGTTTCGTCTTGGTCGAGCCCCAGGACATCGAAACACATATCGGCGGCTTCCCCGCCGCCCGTCATGTCGATCCAGCCTCGGTTGTTCGGATTGGTCTCGTCGATTACCCAACCGGTAAAGGCGATGGGGTCCGTCACCGCTTCGACGATCTCGTGGCTCGCGCTCATCGTCGTATTCTGGAGCGCCGTGAGTGGCGCCACGTTCGGAACCAGCGAAGGCATGGCTCCGCATTCCATGGCGACCGCGTAGGGCAATTGTTGCGACCCGAACGGCATCGCATTGTGATAACCGGTGAAGCCGACGCAGCTGTCGACGCCGTCGAAGGTGATGGTGGTCGTGCTTGGAAAGTACAGGACGTATACCGTATTCGATGTCGCATTCGCATCCGGCTTGGGCAATACGCCACCGGTGATGGCACTCGCGAGCCACGCCTGGAGGGTCGCATCGGTGTACTGCATCGAGGCAGCCGTGCTCAGTTCCACGCCGGCGCCCGGCGGGCCGTCGCCGACGCACATTTGTCCGCCCGAGGCACACAGGCCCGCCCGGATCCCGTCCCACCACCCCGAGGACGCAACCGTTTCACCGAAGGTTTCAAGTTGCGCGGCCATCGGGTCGCCAGGGAACGTCACCGTGACGATTGCGGGCGCCGTCAGCAGAGGGCCTCCTTCGTACGTCAGAAGCGGCAAACTCGCGTGCCCCAGGGTCTTGTCGCCGTGCGATCCGCATGCCGCCAAGGCCACGACCAAGCCAGGGACCAAAAAACGGCTGTGCATTTTCGGCCAAAAGCCTACCTGGGCATCGTGCAACGCGCTATCGAGGCTCGGGTTGCCCGCCTCACTCTCGATTCGCCCAATGGACGAAGGCGAGTCGCAAAGGCGATGAATCGTCCGCGGTTTGGGTCCCGTTGGCCACGATCGCGCCTGCTTGCGGTGACTCATCGACGAGACCGCAAGACCCGAACGAACGAACCCTGCGACGAACGGCCGCTCACCTCTCGCAAATGCCGGCCAGCGGTCATGGCGTCCTTAGGCAGCGGAACCCGATCCCTGGGTCGTGGTACGTCGGGGAGTAGTCGTAGCGATACGGGGGGAGCAAAAGCGCCGAGGCGCCGTAGAAGTAGCCGCCCCGGAACACCCGGCTCGCGCCTGTCGTGAGATAGGCGCAATCGGCACAAGGATCGACGTACGGGGCATACCCATCCAGGTTCCACTCCCAGACTTCCCCCGCCAGATCCAGCTGACCCCACTCACCCGCTCCGAGCGGCGCCGCGCCCACCGGCGCGATGTTCGCCACGCCCGTGCACGGTGCCAACGTGCCGGTGGGGTAGTAACAGTCCATCTCCGAGTCGTCTCCGTAGATGGCGTACTGACTTGCGGCCCCCGGATCCGTTGAGCCCCACGGATACTCACGTTGCTGGCTCCCGCCCGCTGCAGCGTATTCCCACTCGGCTTCGCTCGGCAAAGAACCCCCGTCCCAAATGCAAAACGCGTACGACTCGTACCAGTCCACGCAGTTGATCGGTCGATTTTCTTGGCTAGCCGCCGAGGCCGTCCACGTTGGGTAGTTCGGCCCACAGGCCAGGTTCGCGTTCCACGTGCTCGCCGCGCCCGGTCCCGTCGCAATGTACGTGTTCCAGTCGGTCGCGTCCCAGCCCGTCTCGTACGTCCCCACGCTCTCGCTATTGGCCAGGCCCAGGCCCCCGTTCAGGTGGGTATGAATCCCGCTGCCGTTCACCGGGGGCGCGCCCGTACTACCCGTTACGTAGTTCACGTATTGCCGAAAACGACCCACCGTGACCAAGTATTTGTCCATCCGGAATGTGCTCACGGTCGCCGGATCGGCCACGCCCGTCGGGCCCGTGCCGCTGTTCGTGTACGTCCGATCGTACGCCCCTCCCGTCACCTCCAAGCTCGTGCAACAGCTCTCGTTCCCGCTTCCTCCCGGACCGCAGTTCGTCATGCCCGGACCTCCAGGCTGGCAACTGGGCGGCCCGTTCGTTGGAGCGGAAGAACCACTCGCGGAAGTCGACAAGCCCGAAGCGGAAGCGCTCGAACCGGAGGCGCTCGAGCTGGGAACGCTCGAACCGGAAGCGCTCGAGCTGGGAACGCTCGAACCGGAGGCGCTCGAACTGGGAACGCTCGCACTAGCGCCATTCGCGCCCGAAGCGCTCGTGGCCAAGGAACTGCTCGTGGTGGCCGCATCGGCACCCGAGCCGCTCGAGGCCGAACCAGTGGAGCCGGATGCAGGCACGTTCTGGCTGGTGCCGCCTTCCGATTCGGACGCGGACTTGGCGGCAAGCGGCTCGATTCTCCCGCCGCAGCCATCCTGGAGGGAAATGACCAATGTCGCGGCCGTCGCCGCCCGCATCCGCGTGTGGAATCCAGCCGCCCTCATTCTGCTGCCGAGGACTATTGCCGTGAGCGGACGGCAATCGCAAGAGCGGGCGCGAGGTTCGGCTCGATCGGAGAGAGGGTGCTAGAATGCGCACGTCCTACGCACGGTAGGTGAACGATGCCGAACCGATTGATCTACCTCGTGCGCCATGGCGAGACTGACTGGAATGCGGCGCGGCGGTGGCAAGGTCAAACCGACGTGGCGCTCAACGCGGCTGGGCGTGCTCAGGCGCTTGCGATCGCGGGGGCGCTACGAGGGGTGGCGGTGGCGGGCGTCGTCGCGAGCGATCTCGCGCGGGCGAGCGAGACGGCGCGTGTCGTGGCCGACGCCCTGCATGTACCGCTGGTGTATGTCGATCCGGCGCTGCGGGAGCGATCGTTTGGATGCTTCGAAGGGCTCACGCGAGAAGAGTGCGAAGAACGGCATGCCGAAGCCTGGCGCCTCTGGGTCACCGAGCGGCGGCCGCCGCCGGACGCCGAGGATACGGCGCGCGTCGCGGCACGGATGACGACCGCTATCGCGGAGGTCGCTGAGCGGGTCGCGTACGAGGGCGCCGCCGCAGTTGTCGTGACCCACGGCGGAGCGATTCGCGCGTTCGTGCACGCCGCGACGGGGACGTTGCCCGCGCCGTTCGCGAACGGCGAGGTGTGCCGCATCCGCTGGGACGGACGAGCCTTCGCAGTGCTCGGTCACTCGGAACCATAGCCGGACTGATTGCGGGGGGCACTGAGTCACGGCGTGCAGCAGAACGTCGTCGGTTCGATCGGTGTCGCTGCGCCGATCGCTGATACGGCGTTGGGCGTGCACGAGCCACTCGTGAGAGCCAGGTTGACCCGGAAGTCGGCGGGACCCTGATTGATCGGGTCGCACGCGAACGGCAGTAGGTACGTGGTGTCGAAGCCTGAGCAGGACGCGTCGGCCGAGTCGTAGACGTCAACGCTTCCGCTGCACGACGTGCCGGTGGCGTCGCCGCACGTGCACGCAGAGCAGCCGCGCTGGTCGTCGACGCCACCGTAATAGACATGCCTAACCGTATAGTCCGTCAACGGGCAGACAACGTCTCCCGATTGAGCGACGCACGTGGCTGTGCGGAACGGAGTCGCGGGAACCGGGGCGCACACGGTGCTCGCGGGGCAGTCCGTGCCCGCTACGACCACCGAGGCAACGCACGCACGAGCGTTCTCGCCCCACTGTGCGGCGGTCACGGTGCTGGTCGGCACCGGTGGACACGAGCCGCTCGCAACGGCCGGGGCCGCGGCGGTCATCCAGATCCCTGCCGTCGCTGGACAAGCCGATGTTGCGGTGACCGTCGAGCAGCCCGCTCGAGGGACGGCGCTCGCGCACGCCGTAGCGCAGTCTTTGAGCGTGGAGAAGGCGATCGACGGCGTCGCGCAGCCCGCGTCCTGTACGGGGCCGCAGGCGCAGCCGCACGTGGCCGCAGGCGCGCTCAGCAGGTCGTTTCCGTCGATCGTCTGTGCCTGGAAAGCCAGCCCGCATGGCGGCGCCGCGTCGGTCCCTACGTAGAGCTCGAGCGGGCCCGTGAAGTTCGGCGGCACCGCCGGCACGCAGGCATGAGAATTGCCGCAATGCGAGGTGACGGGGGCGTCACTGCCGGACGCGTCCGAACCGCTCGACGGAGCATCCTCGGGCGGCGCCGCATCGGCAGCATCGGGATGGTTGGCGGGAGCGTCTTCGGGCGCCGTGGCGTCTGCAGCGTCCGGCCCGATCGATTCCGCGTCTTCGGGCGCCGTAGCGTCGGCAGCGTCCGGATCGATCGATGGAGCACCCTCGGACAACGTAGCGTCGGCGGCGGCGTCACCGACCACCGTGGTGTCCGTTGACGATGCATCGACGGGCGCCCCAGAGTCATCGGGGCCCCCGTCCATCTCCGGCGGGGGCGGTGCAAGAGAGAAGGCTCCGCCGGCGCAAGCTCCGGTAGTGAGCGTGAAGAGAGCACCCAGGAGCGCAGCGCGTAAGCGACCCATTCTACGCGATCATACGACGACTTCGCCGGCGAAGGGGCCCGAGGTGTCGCCGACCGCAGCCCAGCGGCCGGACAGTAGGGTCTCAGCCCTATGCGACGGGGGAAACCGAGTCGTCGCGCACGATGGGCGACAGAACCCGACCCCGGCCCTTGGGTACACATGGGCCCTTTTTACCGATCATGGGCGTCCGAGTCCAAGACGACTTCGAACGACCCAATGAGACGCAGCCCGCGGCGCAAAGCCTACGACGAGAAGCCCGCCCGCGGGGACCGAGACACGCCCTCCAGCGACTTCTCGGGACCCCTTCCCTCTTGCGCTCACGCCACTACAGCCGGATACCCAATTGCAGGCCCATCATGAACGCCGCAAAGGACCGGCCGGTCCCGTCCCAAACGGCGGGTGTGGGCATATAAAAGAGACTCGCGTCGGGACCCACGAGTACGGGCCCCAGTGTCAGCGCAAGCAGAATTTCGGGTTGAAGGTAAATGCTATTCGTCGAAGACTGCGACGACATCGTCAGGGGCGTCGAGCATGCGATGTCGGCACACGCCGCCATGCTCGTGCTTTCACTCGTCATCAGGTAGTCGCCGATGCCGAATTGCACGCGAACCATCACCATCCGAAAAAAAGTACGACTGTAGCCGCCTTCGAGACCGAAGGAGCGCCCGTGCGACGACCCACAGCTAAGGCCGGTACTGTCGAGGCAGCTTCCCTCCGAAAAGTAGTCCATGTACGACAAGCCACCGTAGACGCCGAGATACGACAGTCCGACGCGGACGCCGATGCCGCCACTCGCCAAGGGGAAGGCCGAGGCCATGCGGCTGAACGGGCCGTACGTCATCCGAGCCGCCGCTTCGGGATGAAACGCACCCAGCCAGCCCGCAGAACTGCCGTCCACATCGACGGCCTGCGCGATCGACGCAAATGCGAGGACAGCCGCGCATCCGCACCCGACCGTTGCCCACCTCATGGGTTGAGCCGGTTCTAGCACTTCGTCGACGCATGGCAATCCCGCGGGTGCGTCAGGGGTATCCGGGGGGCTGAAGAGACCCAGGCGGCAGGAGACTCCGTTTGCCAAATCCGTCGATGGAACGAGCGCCATCGGGGCCCCGCCGCCGGGCCTGTCACGGTATCCGGGCGCACCGGAACCCGACGTTGCCATCGCGGTCCGTCGGGTAGGTTGGTACGGTGACCCGCTCTACCGGCGGGGCCATCGGGAGCATCTGGAGGCAGAAACAAGGAGACCCTCTCAAAGCCTCAGCGTAACGTTGAACAGAATGCGATTGTCCGTCCGCCGCAAGTCGGGTGTGAACGTCGCCGCCGCCGCCGCATTGACTGGCAGCTGCCCGCCAGGCCCCGTAATCCCCCCTGCCCCGCTAAATAGCGGTTGGTTCGCGAGGCGATGCGAAGCCTCGAGGCGCGTGACCAGCCAGGAGCTCGGCCAGAAGTCGAGCGTCGTCGAGAGTCCAGCGGCCGCGAACGGGTCGGTGCCCTTCCACGGGTACACCGAGCCGACCGGAAATTTCGGCGAAATGGCCTGAGTCTTGTCGTAGAAGTAGTCCGCGCGCAGCGTGCTCTTCCACCGCTCGGTCCACTCCCAGCGATGCGAAAGAGAAATGCCGCCCACGGGCCCGGAAGGCGCGTTGCCCCGATGCTCGTAGCCCATGTCTGCAACGAGCGAGAACGCGAGCGAACGCAAGAAGGGGTTCTTGGCCTCGTGGTAGTAGCGCAACTGAACGTTGTTGTCCGAGTAGGTCCGCAGTGAATCCGGATCGCCCTCAGCCTCCTGGCCAAGGTAGAGCGAGTTGACGATCGACAACCAGTCATGGGGGCGCCAATTCCACAGGTAACCGCCCGCCCGGCCTTCGTGCCATTCTCCGAAGGTCTGCCACCCGTTGACGACCCAAAGCTCGACTTTCATGCGCGCAGAGGTGAAGATTTGGCCGCGGAATCCGAAAAAGTAGTACGGCGTGGCGTCCGCCACGAATGCGTGCGTGTAGGCCCAGTTCTCCTCCGGCAGATAGCTTTCAAGGCCGAGGTAGGACGGGAAAATGCCCAGCTCCACGTTCACGCCGTGCAGAGCGTGAAAGTGCCATCCCGCCGCCGCTTGCTGCACGATTTGCATCAGGCGGTTGGTCAGAAAGAAGCCGCGCGTCGTCGTCGTGTCCTGTCCCGCGATCGTCTCGACCATGGATCCGTATTGCAGGTAAAGACGGCCCGTCGGCCCGTCGAGACCCGTCACGTCGATCCCAATGTGGGCGAGGTTCAGGGAGATCTCATCGTGACGAGGGGCGACCGTCGTGGGAAAGATCGTGTGGTCGACAGGATGGTTGAAGTCCCAGGCAAAGTAGGTGTCGACGTAAAGCGACCAGGTGAGCGGCCCCATCCCTAGAAGGGAGGGCGGCTGCGGGTTGCTCCCGTTCATCCAGCTGAAGTCGAACTCGCCGAAGGGGGGTTCACGCACGTCGAGGGGAGGTTCGGCAACCATGGTTATGGGAGCGGCTCGCAGGAAAGGCGAAAAGGTCGGAAGCATCCGGGCGCGAGCCTAGTTCACTTGGCCCCATCCAACCGATTTGTGTGCGGCACCGATCCCGGATAGGTCCCGGTCGGGTCGAGAACGCTGGCACCTCGCCACCGCCTCGTTCGGTCAGTCCCCGGAAGCGTCGGAGCCACCGTCCGGGGCCGCACCCGGCCCCCCAGGCAGATACGCTTTGCAGTCGAATGATCCGGCCGCAAAAGTAAGCCCGATCGTGCAGATATTTCCCGCGTTGGGGTCGCAATAGGGAGCTTCGGGCGCGCAATCGTCGTTGGTCGCGCACGTTAGGCCTGCCGCGGCTCGGCCCGTACACACGGCATCGACGCACCGCTCGGTGCTGACGCACGGCGGCGCTGAACTGCACGGGGCGCCCGCCTCCGCCGAGGGTTGGCATTCGTAGGCTCCGCCGTTGTTCGAGCAATAGGTGTCCGTGGGACATACCGATCCGGGATCGGAGCAATACGCGCCGGCCGTCAAGTCGGTGGCGGGAGCGCAGATGCTCATCGCCGAGCCCGGCAACACCGGGCTGCAGATGAGCTCTTCGGAGCAATCGTAGTCGCTCTCGCACGGATCGTCCTTGACCACCCCGCCCGAGAAGACGCGTTCGCACAGATCGGTAATCGACCCACTGCCAAACAGCTGATCAAATAGGATTTTGCTACTCTCATTTCCGTAGGCGGAATTCAAAACGGCGAGGCATGCCGGCACGTTCGCCGAGTCGTACATGCGAATGCCGGAAGCGATGGCGTTGGCCGCGTCTTGCTCGCAAAGACCCGCACGGTACTCGGCGCAGGCCCCCTGATCGATGGCGCACACGAGCGCCACCTGGCATTCGGCCTTCGCCTTCGCAGCGCAGAAGCTCGTGACGTCCGGATACGGTGAGGCGGGCGGGCTACAGCCCCCGTCGACCCAACCGATCGTGGCCGCCCCAAGCAAGAGAGCGATTGAATTCGGTGTTTTTGACTTCAAAGGGGCCTCCGTTCGTTGGCCGCGCACAGCCTAGCAATTGTCGTGCCCGATACGCACCCTTTCGAGTTCTGCCGTGCCCGGATTCAAGCCACACGGCAACGAGGCCCGGTCCCCCTCGTGCACGAACCGGCCTTTCGAGATCCATTCGGCCGCGGCAGGGACCGAAAGCGAAGAAAGGCTTCCGCTCGTGGCGTTTGTCTTGACCAAGCACCACCAGTGGCGCTTTTCTTTGCGACCAAGGAGACATTGCAACATGGCAAAGACGACGACGGCGGCGAAGAAGAAACCCCTCTCGAAGAGTGCGGTCCTCCAAGAAGTCACCGAGACCATCGGCGACGGGCTTTCCCGAAAACAAGTGGCTCAAGTCGTCGAGACGCTCGTCGAAGTGGGTCATCGGGAACTGAAGAAGAACGGTATCTTCGTGCTGCCGGGATTCGCCAAGTTCGTCGTGGTCAAGAAGCCCGCGCGCCCTGCGCGGGAAGGAATCAATCCCTTTACGAAAGAGAAGCAGAAGTTTGCGGCCAAGCCTGCGAGCAAGGGCGTGAAGGCGCGGCCCGTGAAAGCGATCAAGGACGCGGTGGTTTGACGTTCTCACGAAGGGATCGGCTGGATGGTTCGTCGGTCGAGACGGCGCCGTTCGATGTGACGAGTTTGCGCTCCGGGACGCGCATTCTCGAGGTACACCCGACGCCGTCTTACCGGATGACTCGAACCTTACGTATCTGCTGACCGAAGACGTCTGGGTCGGTCGTCGGCAGGTCGCACGTTTGGTTCTCGCAAACGTACGCCGTCGCGGCGCCCTTACGGGCCACTTTGGCGCGAATGGCGGGTAGGAGATCGGCCTCTTCGGTTTGATCCGATTCGTCGGTGACGACCGAAAGCACCCGGTTGGGAAGAAAGGTCCTGCCCAGCCGCTCGAGAAACGGTGCGGCTTCGTCGCGCGCCTTCGGCGTGACGATGACGATCTCCTTCGGAGCGTCGTATCGGAAGTCGAGCGCGAGGAGCATTTCCGACAGCGCGAGCGGGTTGCCGACCAACGTTTCCTTGAACGCGCCGAGCGTGCGGTCGGCGCGCGGTTCGAAGCGCCGATCCGGAAGCGTGAACTCCTGAAGGCGGAGCAGATTCAGTGCCTCGACGGAGTTTCCCGAGGGCTCGGCCCCGTCGAGGGCTGGTTTCTCGCGTGCGAGAAGCTTCGGACGATCGTCACTCGTGAGAAAGAAGCCCCCCTTACGCGGATCTTCGTAATGCTGCGCGAGAACCTCATCGAGGCCGAGGGCTTCCTTGAACCAGCGCGGATCTCCGGTCGCCTCGAAGAGATCCAGCAGACCTGCGATGAAACATGCGTAGTCGTCGAGAAAGGCGTCGCCGTGCGCCGCTCCGTCCTCGAAGCTACGGAGTAGCCTGCCATCCTTGCGCATTTGGGTCAGGACGAATGCGGCTGCGCGGGTCGCGCTGGCCGCGTAATCCGCGTCGCCCAGCACGAGCGCCGCCTGGGCGTAGGCGGAGATCATCAGACCGTTCCACGCCGCCAGGATTTTCTCATCTCGAGCGGGGCGCGGGCGCGTTGCGCGTGCCGCGTAAAGGAGGTCCCGTGACTCTTGGACGACCGATGTGACTCGGTCAACCGGAAGCTGGAGATTCTTGGCGACGTCCTCTGCCGATGCGGCCGTGTTGAGGATCGTGCGCCCGTGGAAGTTTCCGGCATCCGTTACGCCGTAGTAGGCGCCCGCGATGCGCCCGCGATCTTCGCCCAGCACAGCGGTCCATTCCGCGGGCGTGAAGGTGTAAAACCACCCCTCCTCGCGACGTCCGTCGGGACCGAGACTGTCCGCATCGGTGGCCGAGTAGAACGCGCCCTCCGGCGAGGTCATGTCACGCTGCACGTATCGCACGATGTCGCGCGCCACGGCCGCGAAGTCCTTCCGACCGGTCACCTGGTATCCGGCCAAGTAGTCCATAGCGAGAAGCGCGTTGTCGTAGAGCATCGTCTCGAAGTGCGGCACGAGCCAATGCGCATCGGTCGAGTACCGATGAAAACCGCCCCCGACCTGATCGTGAATCCCTCCGGCCGCCATCTTCTCGAGCGTCAAAACGGCCATCTTCAGAGACTGCGCGTCGCCCGTGCGTCGGTAGTAGTGCAAGAGGAGCCGGATGGGCAGCGTGCTGGGGAATTTCGGACCGCGCTTCATCCCGCCGTCGGTCGAGTCGAAGTCGGCCCGAACCTGGGCGACCGCGCTGCCGAGAACCGACTCGGGCGCAAGACCGCCCCCGGGATCCGGCGACTCGAGGCTCCGGCGGATCTTGTCCGTGAGGCGGCCGGCGCTCTGGACGACCCGGCCGGGGTTTTCGCGATAGAACCCGACGACCTTGTGAAGCAAACCGGAGAACGCTCGCGCGGGGTAATACGTCCCGCCGTAGAATGGCTTGCGGTCGGGCGTGAGCCACACGTTCATCGGCCAGCCGCCGGTGCCGGAAAGCACTTGAACGGCTTGCATGTACAGGGCATCGACGTCCGGGCGCTCCTCGCGGTCGACTTTGATCGCGATGAAGTTCTCGTTGAGGTACCGAGCGATGTCTTCGTCTTCGAACGATTCCTCTTCCATCACGTGACACCAGTGGCAGGTCGAGTAGCCCACACTGAGAAACACGGGGCGATGGAGCCTCTGCGCCGCCTCGAAGGCCTCGTCGCCCCACGCGTACCAGTCGACCGGATTGTGGGCGTGCTGCAGCAAGTACGGGCTCGACTGCAAGAAGAGGCGGTTCGTGTATTTCGGCGACCCGTCCTTGCGGAGATGGCGCGTGCGCGGCGTGTACTCCGGGGGCCGCGCGCTCCACTTCGCCTCGAGCGTTTTCGCAAGCTCCGCGTCGATCGACGGTGCTCCCGGGAGCCGCTCGCCGAACGCACCGATCGAATTGCCCGTCGACGAAGAGGCCGAACCGATCGCCGAACGGTCTCTGCCGCGGCACGAGCACGATTCGGAACATCCGGTCACGCCGACCACGGCGAGCGCCATGGCCACACGAGCGGCCGCCAGCGTCGTCGACTTCATCGTGCTTCTCGATCCTCCTCGCACGGCGAAGACCTTATGCGTCCGTGGCTTGTGTGACGTTACCGCAACGCGCGGAGTTCGGAAGACGAACGCCGAGGCTCGCTGTACGCGGACCGTATTTCGCAACCGGGTCCGCCGGTTCGCTCATGGCGTTCTCGCGCATCGGATCCCGACGTTGGGGTCGCGGCCTGTCGGGGGCCCGCCGTAAAAATGGCGCCCCGGCGACAGCAACGTCTGTGCAAAGGCCTCAAAGCCGCCGCCCCGGATGACCCGGTAGGCGGTTCGTGTCAGGTAGGCGCAGTTGGTGCACGGATCGACGTACGGGGCGTACCCATCCAGGTTCCACTCGAAGACCTCCCCGGCCATGTCGAGCTGACCCCAGTACGCCGCTCCAAGAGTCGCCGTGCCGACCGGCGCGATCGAGCTTGCGTAGTCGTAGTAGTAGGAGCCGTAAACGGCATACTGGTTCGCCGTTCCCGGATCGGTCGAGCCCCACGGATACTCGCGCTGCTGGTTGCCGCCGGCCGCGACGTACTCCCACTCGCTTTCGCTCGGCAAGAAGCCTCCGTCCCAGATGCAGAACGCGTACGCCTCGTACCAGTTCACGCAGTTCATCGGCAGATTTTCTTGACTCCCCGCTGTGGCCGTCCAGGTCGGCTGCGCCCGCCAAATCGAAATGGCCCCACAGTCCGGCACCGAGCTTCGCCGTGCCCACCGGCGCGATGTTCGAGACGCCCGTGGCCGTCATGGCGCATCGAGGAGCTGCTCGTGGAAGCGATCGACAGGCTCGATCCACCAGCTGTGGATGCCGATCCGCTCACATTCGAGGAGCCGTTCGTGGACGCGATCGCTCCGGCACCGGAGCTCGTCGTGTTCGAGGTCGCGGCAACGTCGGCACCGACGTCGCGCAGCTCGGTTCTGCCGCATCCCTGCACGACCGAAACGACGGTAATCGCCGCCATCGGTACACGCATGAGCCTTTTCCGTCCGGCCGCATTCATTGCGCGCACAAGCCGTTATCCTCTGGGCCGAGCGCCATCGCAAGGATAGTGCAAGGCACGGCGGACCGGTCAGGAATGGGGTCGTGACGCACCATGAACCGTGTCATTATGCCCCGCCATGGCCGGGGATTCGAGTGCGTCGCGGGCCGTTGACAGCCGTTCAGCCGAGGGCTAACGGGTGCGACGCTTGAGGTCAATTGTGCGGAGCAGCATGCGCGACGGCACGGAGGGGTTGATGAGGGTTTCGAAAAGCGTCGGTCGCTCGGTCCTACGGGCGTTGTGCAGTGTGGGCATCCTCGGCGGAGTCACGGCCGCGGTGAGCTGCCAAAGCTCTTCCGGCGCCGGCCTCTCGGCGAGCTGCTCGCTCAATAGCGATTGCAACCCGCCGTACGTCTGCGTTTTCTCACGATGCCACGCTCAATGCCAAACGGCGGTGGACTGCACGAACGGCGATCGGTGCGTGTCGAGCCTGTCCGGAGGCGGCCCACCCAACGTGTGTCAATTGCCGCAGGAGTCCACGTGCAGCGGTGGCGCGTGCGCGGAAGGCGAGGTTTGCGCGACCGACGAGGAGTGTCGCATGCCCTGCCAAGACACGGCGGCTTGTCCAGGAGGGCAGGTGTGCGTCTCGGTCGCGGATCGGGCCCTCTGTTACCAGGCGAGCGACCCCGCCGATCAACCGGTCCTCGAACAAGCGGGCATCCTCGCACTGGACGGCGCTGTCCTGGTGGATGCGGCCGCCGATTCCACCGTCACGCTACCCACCGCGGCGCCCGACGGAGGCGATGCCGCTCCCCCTCCAGCGGACGGGGGTCCCTTGGACGCGGGCCTTGACTCCCCGGCCGCGCTGGCAAGCGACTCGGGGGACGGGCAGGCCGAGGGCGCCGGCGACGGGAACGGCGTGGGGGGAAACGACGGGGGAGATGCCACCATCTCGGTGAACGTGTGCCCGAGCGCCCAGACGCAGTTCGGGCTCACGGCCCAGGGAGACTCCAACGCCAGTTTCACTTCCGGGGTTGGAGTGCGCACCGCCACGACTCTGCTCATTTTCAGCGGCTATGCCGGACCGGGCCCGAGCAGCGACGCCGGCGATAGCGGCGATGCCGGCACGGTCAATCTCGTCTATGTGCAGGCGTTTGATCCGACGACCGCGAGTAGCATGGGCCCCGCGCAGCCGCTGTTCACCGCGCCGGCCGGGGCCGGCTTCGCCCTCGAAAGCGCATCGGTGGCGCCGACAGGGCAGATTGCGCTCGCCTTCAACTACGGCGGCGGCTACCCGTACCAGAGCGGCAGCAGCACCCAGGTGTCCCTCTATGGGGCGTTTCTCGAAGCCTCGCCGGACGCAGGACCGGCCGGGGTCTCGCTTCAACAGACCGCAGAGATCGAAAGCGCCGAAATCACGGGCCAACCGCACGTCGCATGGTCGGTGCCGACCGGAGCCTTCGTGTTCTCTTGGGAGTACGTGGTCAACGGTTCATGGTTCGTTGGGACCAAGAGCTTTGGACCCAACGGAAAGGCGGCGGGCGGCACGGACCCCGTACCCACCCAAACTGCGAGCGCCACCGTACCCAATTACTATTTCCAAGAGGACCAAGGCAGCGTCGCGGCCGGGCCTAACTTGTTCGGCGTGGCTCTTCTCAGCTCGTCCTACAACCCATGGCTCACTGTGCTCGACACGAGCGGCAACCTGGTTGGCGCCGTGCAAGTCGCCATACCCACCGCCGACCCGGACTGGGTGACAGCTGGGGCCACGGCGAACGGATTCGTCTACATTTACGACAATGGGAGCGGGGTCGCCGAAGTCTTCGTCCCGACCTCCGCCGATGCCGGGATCGTCGTGCCGGACGGGGGCCCGACGGCGCTTTCGGGCTTCAACTTCACGGGAGCCATCCACGCGATGAACGGGCACGCGATCAACGACGACACGGGCGGGATCGGCGGCGTGGGGGTCGCCTTGCTCTACACGAATGGCGTCAGCTTCGCTTACATCGACGCCGACGGCGCGACGCACTTCGGACCGTCGTCGATCCTTGCGCACACGTATGCAGCGGGCGATCAGGTGAACATGACGAATTTCGGCGGGAGCTTCGGCCTCTCTCTCTACAGCGCGGCGACGCAATCGACCCAGATCGCAGCCTCGGGTTGCTCGCCCTAAGGCCGGGTCGACCCGGTCGCCGCCATCGTCCGAGGTCCCGCGAGGTTCAGAAAGGGATTTTCGTCCACGAGGCCATTCTGTTCCGCGCGGCTATGTCGAGGCGGAGCGCCAACGACGCGTCGGGTGCGCTTGCCCGCGGCGCGAGGGGGCCCATGGGCAATGACGTCAGGCGCTGCTCGACGCCTCGCTGGGCCGATCCGCGCCCCTCGCGGCGCCCCCGGTCGATCGCCCGAGGGGCGGGTGGGAGCCGCCTTTCTGCCACAGGAGAGGCGGGCGTGAGGGCGCGAGCCACGAGGAGAGAAGGCTCCGCGGCTGCTCGGCGCGCGCTTCGCGCAAACGGGCTTTGGGCGCGGCCGGATCGTCGAGAAAGTTGCGGAGCGCGAGCATGAACGCATCCGGTTGTTCGTGGTGGGGGTAATGCCCGCATCCGTCGAACAGAACCACGCGAACCCCTTCCACGGCTCCGGCCAGCGCCTGAGCATGCGCGGGAGGGATGACGGAGTCACGGTTCCCCCAGAACACCGCAATCGCCGGCAGATGCGACAGTTCCGTGGTGTGTTCGAAGAACGTGTGCCGCTGCCCGCGCCAATCGATGATGTCGCGCACGGTCCGTGCGAACGCGCGCGCTGAACCGCGCTGCGCATTCATCGCGCCAAGCGCCCGGATCTCGTCGTTGGAGAGCACGTCTCCCGTCGCTTTGAGCGCGAGTCGCGTCCCCGGACCCATGAACGGCTGACCGAGACGCTCGACCACGAAAGGGATCGCGGCGAGGCGGAGTGATGGCGCGATCTCGCGACCGAGCCCGCCCGACGAAACGAGCACCAAGCGCCGAACGCGCCCAGGACATTCGAGCAACAGAACCTGCGCAACGCCACCCCCGAAGGAGTGCCCCACGACGTCAACGCCGTCGAGAGCGAGGGCTTCGAACCATCGAGCCATGACGTGCGCATACCAGCGCAGCTCGTAGCTCGCATCGGGGCGCCCGGAGAGGCCATGCCCGGGTAGATCCGGGACGAGAACGAGCCGGTCGGTCGCAAGAAGCGGAGCGATGGCGCGCCATGTGAGGTAGCAATCGTTCAACCCGTGCAGGAGCACGAGCGGGGGCTTGCCCGAAGGCTTACCGAACTCGGCCCAGTGCAGGTCGACGCCCTCCACGCGAGTGAATCGGTGCCGCCCCGGCATCGCGACGGGCACCCCGGGACTCGTGCTCGGGAGCGGGCCTTCGGCGGGGGCCCGGGGCTCGTGGGACGTTCGCATGACGTGATGCACGTGCACGCACCGGGCCACCGCGATCCGAGACCTCATCCGCGATTGTCCCGGGAGGACCGGTTCGCGACTGGGACGGCCGCGAGCCATCGTCGTGGCCGGTCGGACCGCAGGCGGTTCGCACGCACGCAATCCGCGCGTGACCGGCGGATCGGGATCCGAGGCCCGATGCCCCTACGCCGGCCGCCCTGCGCCGTGCCCGTCCTCGCACTCGATCCAGATCGTCCCGAGGCCGTTGAAGCAGCGCACGTGCGCGGCCTTGCCGCACTTGCACTTGAACTTGGGGAACATTTGCGCCGACTTCGGCGCCGGAATGTCGTGGTTCTTGGCGGCGACGACCGGATGGCCGCAGACCTTGCAAGCCGGGGGAGCGCTCATCGCAGGCGCGACGGGTAGCACGGAAAGGCGCTGCGTGCGCCGAGTGGAGGCGCCGGCCTATTTGGACATGTCGCCGGCACGGCGTCGTCGTCGACAACGGATTGCCGTTCGATGGGTGAGGCCGTGCATCACGACCGCTGCCTCGACTTGTCCGGAGCGCTCGCGGCCACTGGAATCGGCGCTTGGGGATCGCCTTGTGGCTGGCGCCGCAGCCCCCGAGCCACACGGGGATGGACACCGAGCGCAATCATTCGCTCGATCTCGGCCTCCCGCCCCGCGTCGGCGGGCCCCTCGTCCACCGGGGGTCCGCTTGCCTTGGTGTCGTTGCGTGCACGGGAGCTCATGGATCGCTCGGCACGGAACGCGATAGGGAGACCCTCTTGCCCACGCGAAACTCGGTCGAACTTGGCGACTTCATGACCCTACTCCCTCTTGAACCGGCTCCCGCCGCCGGTTCCCTTTTCGGGCTGTGCGACCGACAGGATCTCACACCCCGACCTCGATGCGACCATGATTTCGCCGCAGTGATTCGTCGCGCCATCAATGGTTGGAAAATTACCTTCAGAGCGTCGCATTCATGCGCAAGCACTCGGATGCTCGGTTTGCGTCCGTCGGCCCTTCTCCGGATCAGCGGGCGGCTGGATCCTGTTTGTAAAACGCTACAAGCTCGCCGTAGAGATCGGGATGGCGCTGCTTCATGGCGCGCGACTTTTCGAAGAACATCTCGGTGGCCACGGCAAAGAACTCAGCAGGGTTCGTCGCGCCGTACGCGTCGATGTCGGTCGGGCGACCCGCGTGGACCCTCTGCACGAGATCGGCGAACTCGTCGCCGAGCACGCGCGCCCAAGACGTGTACCTCGCGCGCGCGCCCAGGTCGGGCGCGCCGTCCATCGAACCGTCCTCGCCGTCGAGTTGGTGCGCGAACTCGTGAAGCACGACGTTCTGCCCGTGGGCCGGCTGCGTAGCGTCGGACTTCACGTGATCCCAAGCCAGCACGACGACGCCCCGCATCCAAGACTCGCCGAGACGGGCTTGCCCGCCTTCGAGCACGATGCCCCCCTCCGCGCTTTGACCGGGGACTCGGTACGCGCTCGGATACACGAGGATCGAGGCGACGTCGGGATAGACATCGGTCTCGCGATGAAGAAGAAGGCGGCAGGCCTGCGCGGCGATCGTGACCTTGATCTCTTCGGTGAGATCGAGTCCGCCGCACCCTTCGAAGAATTTCTCCGCCAAGAAGATGCGCACGAGCCCCTCGAGTTCATGCCGATCGGCCTCTTCGAGGCGCGCCATGTAGGCTACGTTCTTCTTCACGATCGCGCGCTCCGCCTCGGTCAGCGGTTCTTTGCGAAGCGCAGCGCGGCGGCGGGTCTTGAAAAGATCGAACATCGGCGGTCACCCGGGTCGGATCGGCCGCCGCCGGACGCCGGCGATGCCGCCGGACACGACCCGGCCTCGGTCCGCCAGGGCTCAACAAATGACTATAGACGGCCATCGAGCCGGCGCATACACGAGAGAGACTTGCCCGGTGCAGGGTGGAGGAGAGGGGTCATGAAGCTCGGATTGTGCGGGATCGTGGCCCGCGCCCGCGAGTGCGATCGTCGGCTTGATGGGCGCCAGCCGATCTGCGAGACAGGTTCGCCGACCGCGACGCCCAAGCCGACTCCCCGGTCACGCGCGCGTCCGTGCGGCGCGACTGGTCGCTTTGCGTCGCAGGCCCTAAGCGAAAGGGGGCGCGGACTCGGCGAGCACGTCGACACGCAAGGCGAAGGAGAGGATCAGGCGGAGGATGGCAGAGCCGAAGGTGGTGATCGTCGGCGGCGGGTTCGGTGGCCTGATCGCCGCGAAGAAGCTCGCGCACGTCGGCGTGCGCGTGACGCTCGTCGACCGCACGAACCATCACGTCTTTCAGCCGCTGCTCTACCAAGTCGCGAGTGCCGGCCTCTCTCCGGCCGACATCGCGTCGCCGATTCGATCCATTCTTTCGGGGCAAGAGAACGTGGAGGTCCTGCTCGCTAGCGTCACACGAATCGACCTGGGCGCGAAGCGCGTCGTGCTCGCAGACGGTGAGATTCCCTACGACTTTCTCGTGCTGGCGGCGGGAGCACGCACCAACTACTTCGGGCACCCTGAATGGGAGGCGTACGCCCCCGGATTGAAGTCGCTCGACGACGCCATCGAAGTGCGACGCCGAACGCTCCTCGCTTTCGAGCGGGCCGAGCGCGAAGTGGACGAGGCCGAGCGCGCGCGGCTGCTGACGTTCGTCGCCATCGGCGGCGGCGCAACCGGCGTGGAGCTCGCGGGGGCGTTCGCCGAGCTACGGCGCTTCGTGCTCCGCAAGGACTTCCGCGCGATCCGTCCCGAAGAGGCGCGCGTGATCTTGGTCGAGGCTGGACCGCGCATCCTGCCGAGCTTCGACGACACGCTCTCCGCGAAGGCCGTCGAGCAACTCGAAGAGCTGGGGGTCGTCGTGCGGACGGCGACAAAGGTGACCGGGATCGACGCGCGCGGCGTCGAGCTCGGGAGCCAGCGGATCGACGCCGCGACCGTCGTCTGGGCCGCCGGGGTCCGGGTGTCCGAGATCGTCGGGACCCTCGGAGTGCCCATCGACCCGCAAGGGCGCATCCTCGTGAGGGAGGATCTCTCGATCCCAGGTCATCCCGAGGCGTTCGCGATCGGAGACGTCATCCACTTCGAGCAGGACGGCAGCCTGCTGCCGGGAGTGAGCCAGGTGGCGATGCAGGGGGGGCAGTTCGTGGCGCGCGCGATCGAACGGACGATCCGGGGTATCTCACGAGGTCGCTTCCACTACTTCGACAAGGGGATCATGGCGACAATCGGCCGGTCCCGCGCGGTTGCGGAGCCGTTCGGATTGAAGCTGAGCGGCTTCATCGCATGGCTCGCGTGGCTGATCGTCCACATCTGGTACCTAATCGGATTCCGCAACCGCGCGATCGTGATGTTCGAGTGGTTCTGGGCGTACGTGACCTACAAGCGCGGGGCGCGGCTCATCACCCATGGCGCAGAGAGTGCACAGCCCCCTCCGCAACGGGCAGATGGCCAGGGCTGATTCGGCGGTCCGGGCCGGCGATACGGCCGTGCGACTCTGCGCCGAGACGACCCCGCCGCACGATCGATAGCCGAATCTCGGTCGGTCGGCATCCCGGTATCCCGGCGCACCGGATCGACGCTAGCATCCACGGGAACCACCCGACTCGTATGACCCCGACCCCCACGAAGTTCTGTCGCTTCGAGCTCCGCACGACGGATGCGGAGGCCGCGCGCGCCTTTTACGCGAACATTCTTGGTCACGACCGCGCCGTGATCTGGACGTTGCACGAGCAAGCGCGTGCGCGCGGCGCGCCGCCGCACTGGCTCGGCACCCTCGGCACAACCGACGTGGAGGGTGCGACCGCCGCGTTCGTGGATCGTGGAGCGATGCAGCTCGCGCCGATGCGCCCGACCGGCGACGGAGGCCGAACCGTCATCCTCCGCGACCCGGGAGGTGCCGTGGTCGCGCTGGCCACACCCCCCCCGGCCCATGCGCAGCCGCGCATCGATGTGGCCTGGCACGTGCTCCATACGAACGACGTCGCGCGCGCCACGGCCAACTATCAGGAGATCTTCGGCTGGAGGCTGACCGATCGGACCGAGCTCGGCGCGCACGGCGCGTTCCAGCAGTTTGCGTGGGATTCGCATGGCGTGAGCGTGGGCGCAATCGCCGACGTCGCGGCAAGGCCCGGCATCCACCCGCACTGGCTTTTCTTCTTCGAAGTGGATGATCTCCAGACCGCCATCGCGGCGACGCGCGCCACCGGCGGGGTCGCGACCGACCCCATCGTGCTGCCGAGCGGCGAGCGCCTGGGTGTCTGCGACGACCCGCAAGGGGCGGCGTTTGCTCTGCGCGAGCGCCGGCGGGCGGCGTAGCCCGCACGTCGCGCCGGGCGACCAAGCCTGACCGAAAAGTCGGGCTGGCACACCATGGCCTGGGCCGGCCGGGCGATTTTCGGCGTCCTCGCTCGTCGAGCCCTTGGGTCAGCCTCTTGCTACCGTAGCGAATATGCGTCGTCTTACGGTCTGTGCGACATGCCTTCGCGTCTTTCTCGGGACCGCCCTTGCCTGGAGCGCGACGCTCGGCGGTTGCTCGGGCGACAGCACCACACCCTCGTCTGTCGCGGCGTCGTCTTCCGCAGGGTCGTCTGCCACGCCGGATGCTTCCGCTTCGACCTGCACAGGCTCGTGCCTTCCCATCGGTGACATCACGCTTGCCTGCCAGGACCCGGACGCGGCCGATGGATCGACCGTTGTCACGTCCGACAGCGGACTTCCCTCGGGATCGTGCTCGACGGGTGAATCGTGCGCAGCGGCCGTCGAAGTATGCCCAGGCAGCCTCACTTCATGGAGTTGCTCGTGTTCGGACGGCATCTGGGACTGCGAGAAGTCCTCTGACGGCGTCGACGCCTGTGCCGCCGCGAACGCGTCCGGCGGTTGACGACCCAGGGCGAAATGGTCTCGCCCCCGATCACGCCCCGATCGCGGCTCTCGCGATGGCCCTCTCGCTCACCAAAATCTCGAAGGCTCGCCCGAAACCGATTTCGGCGGCGACCGCCTTAAGTAGAACTTCGACGGACCCCGCGCTCGCGCCGCTCTTCACCCCCACGGAGGCCGCACTCGCACCGTTGTCGACGGCGGCGTGGGTCACGGGGGTCTGGACGGGCGCCGTTGCCTTCGCCGTCGACTTGGTCGTCGCCTTGACGGCGCCGCGAACGTTGGAAACGTATGCCTCAGTGAGGGCAAACCCGGCGGCTTTGGCCTTCGCGACCACGCTTCGGGCGGGCAAATGGGGACCCAAGGAACGCACGAAGTCGGCTTTGGCGTGCTTCTGTACTCTTTTGCGCGGCATGATCGATCTCCTTGAATGGGTCTCTACTCTCTCGACGGGGGCGCGCACATGCCGAAGTGGGGCTATCCGGTAGAAATGCAGCTCGGGCGGCCCGTTCGCCGATGGCCCACCCGCCGACAGTCCCTCTTCGAGCCGCGTCGTCCTGCTCGGGGGCTCCGGATTCGGCGCGAAACCGCGGCTCAACCCTCCGCGGCGATCGAGGCGTGGTCCCAGTACGTCACTCCCCCGGCATGCCAGGCGATGAACCGCACCGACCCGTCCTGCGAGATGACGACCGCCAGCGCGTCATGAAACCGGGCACAGAGCCGGTAGGCGGATCGGTGTCGCGTCCCGACCTCATCGACACGCTCCGCCTCCCAGTGGATCCCCTCGAGGTCGAGCGCACGCTGGACCGTATCGACCTCGGCCAAGTCACCCGCAATTTCGCCCCCGAACCCGAGAATCTCGAATCGCTTCGTCAAGACCACCGCGCCGTCGACTTCCGCCAGAGACGCCAACAGGTGACTGACTTCGAAAATGGCTTCGTCCACTTCGCCCAGATCCGAACTCTGGCACTTGCGGTACGTCTCCCACCCCGCCGGCGATGGATCGCCCGGCGAGTCCTTCGCCATCGCCGTGAGCACCTGGGTCACGAGCGTCCGGTAACGCCTACGAGGCTCCTCGTCGATAAACGCGTACTTGAGCCGGACGAATCGTTCGTTGGCGATGTCTTGTGCGCACTCCGGCGGCAGCAACAAAACCGTCCCGCCGTGGTGTGCGGCTCGGATCGTGGCGATCACGCGCTTGAACATCTGGGCTGACAGACTGCGTACGAGGCTCGGATCGAGTGGGCGCCACGGAGGTGTGGCCCGTGCGCCCTGTTCGGCAACGATGGCCTCGAGCTCGCCTCGGACGGTCGCGAAGCGAGCGGGCAACCATTTGGATTCGAACACATCCACGGCAAAATCCGTCAGACGGCCCGAACTCAGCTCTGCGATCGTACGGTTGCCGAGGGCAACGGCCACATGGCCCGGACGCGATACGCGGATCACCAACGCACGGGGAAGAGTCGGTTCGCTCACTCGACCCCCGGTCGAGGCTTGCAACCAGCGGGGGCCCGACTGAACGAGGCCCCAGATCGCGGGCTCCTCGTCGCCTTCGGAGACCCCGATCAGCGCCCGATGGTACTTCGCCGCTGGAGTCAAGCTGCGGATCTCGTTGGCTTCGAATGGGCGCGTCTCTTGGAATCGGAGCCGGTGAAGGCCCATGGGCGGATGGCCAGCCTCCGGCAACGACTCGGGCCGCGCGACGAGGAGGCGGAACGAGGTCACGCGCCCTTCGTCGCGAAGCAAGGAAGCCTGGTAGGCGGTCGAAACCAGCCGTTCGAGCCGATCGTCGCCCGGAGGGTTCAAGCGCACGTCGTCGGGCCAACGTTGCCGAACGAAGGCGACAAGGTCGCGCGGATAAGCGTGAGGCGTCTCGTACATGGCCGGTTTCGGCCCCTCGGCGCAGCGGCGCATCGCTTTCGCGCCGAGAGGATTAGCTGGGGATTCGGGTCTGCAGACGGTCCACGGCATGCACGGGCGCCAAGTCGCCTTTCATCAGGTGAGCGATGGCACCGTAGACCATTCGTTGACTCTCGAGCATGCTCTTGCCGGCGAAGGCCGAAGACGTCACATCGATTGTGAAGTGCCCGCCTGCGCCGGTGACATCGGCATGCGAACCGGGGATCTGCCGCTCGATGGCCTCGCGAAGTGCGTCGACGACAGACCCTTGGAAATCGGTCGGATGGGAACCCATGATCGATTCTTGGCCCCTTTAGTAGCGCGGCACCGCTGGATCGACGGTCTGCGACCAGGCTTCGATGCCGCCCTTTACGTTGTAGACGTTGCGGAACCCTTGGCGGATCAGCCGCTCGGCGGCCTCGAGGCTCCGAACCCCGTGATGGCACAGGATCGCGATGGGGGTGTTGCGCTCAAGCCCCGACAGAACCTCGTATCCTGCGGCATCGAGAGGGCGCGCCGCCGCAATGTGGGCCAACGCACGCTCGTCGTCCGGCCTGACATCGAAGAGCGCAATGTCGCCGCGGTCGAGTCTCGACTTGAGCTCCGCCGCGGTGAGTGGCTTGACGACCGGCGGCGCGTTCGGGTTGTCGATCCGGAAGCCGCCACCGGGTCCCTCGACGAAATCGATGCGCACCCCATCGGCACGCCGCATACTCGAACGATCGAGGAGCAGCGTCAGTCCGGCCACGAGGACCTCGGCATCGCCGGGCTCGCGCGGCGCGATGAAGAGCTCATTCTGCCAATCGGCATCGATCCCGAGACGCAGCGAATCTCCTCCCGCCTCACCGAGAGCCGCTTCGAACGCTTTGACGGCGGCCGGGCTCATCGTGACGGAGGGTACGGACGGCTCCGGCACGTCCGTGCCCAGAAGCCTCGCCAGCTCTCCGGACCGATTCATCTCGCCGACAATGTCGCAGCCGCCGACGAATCTCCCATCCACGTACAATTGCGGAATGGTCGGCCACTCCGAAAAATCTTTGATGCCGGCCCGAATTTCGGGAGAACGGAGGACGTCGACCGTTTCGTAGCTCAACAAGAGTCCGTCGAGGATTTGCACAACTTGGGCCGAAAACCCGCACTGGGGCGACTGCCGAGTTCCCTTCATGAACAGAACCACCCGGTTCTGGGTCACGAGATCGGAAATGCGCGTTCGGAGAGATTCGTCGAGTGCCATGGGTTGCCTCGGGAAACCGAGACCCCATCGATAGCATGCCGCGACGACTCGCAAGCCGGGATAGGTCCCGCCTCAGGCCGCAACCGGCGGGACCGGAAGGCACACGAGGGCCGGGCAGCGCGCGAGGCGGTCGCAAACCGTGGCGTTCGTGCGTGGCCGGGGTCCGACTGCGCGCCGAAACCGGGGCGCATCGGCTCAGCTTGCCGCGGGGAGGGCCGCGGCGATCAAGCCATGACCGGCGTCACCCGATAGGTCAGGCGCCCGAGCCCGTCGGATTCGTCTTGAAAGCCACCACCTTGTGCGCTGAGAGCGGCTTCGGCGAAGCGAGTGGCGAGCGCGCACGTGTTTGCGTCGTGTACGCTGCTCGAAGTCGACTCGACGCGAATGACAATCGCCCCACACGCGTACTCGATCGTCACGGCCGTGCCGACGCGGGCGTGACGAAGGGCGCGCTCGACGAGACGGTCGAGCGCGCGAGCCAGCAAATCGGGGTCCGCAGCGATGACGCCGCCTTCCGCCGACCACTCGATCCGAACGCCACGGGCGTTCGCATCGTCGGCGGCACGACGAATGACGCCGCCGAGAAGGTCCAAGGGGTCCACGTCGGAAAGGGTGGGACGATAATCCCCGGTCGCCAAGCGGACGACGTCAGCCATATCCGACACGATGCGAATGGCGCACGCGTTGGCGTGCCGGCAGTCCTCCAGGGCGCATTTCAAACCATCCCGGCTTTCGGCATCGATCTCGGAGAGCGCGAAGTCCAGGTTCATCGCGATCGCGGCAAGAGGGGTCTTGAGATCGTGTGCGAGAAGACGGGTCAAATCCTGTCGCGCCGCCGGGTGTCGGCCGCTCGCTTTCAGCGCCTTGGGCCTCGTACCCGGCTCGCCGTCCTTTACCCGTGCCCTGACGCCATCCCCCATGGATCCTCCCAACGTCGATACCCTGATTTCGGTACGGGAGGACTCAAGACCGGCTTAAGGGCGCGGACGCACCCCACGTGGGCCCGTGCGCGGCTCAGACCCGCTTTCACGCCGCGGGGGGGGCAAAGAACCGCACGGCTACGAATTTCGAGGCCGAGCGCCCAACGTCCTGTTCAGGTCGACCGCAGGCGCGCGCGTCCCGGCCCTTGACGCAAACGCAAACATCGGCGCAATTCCGAGCGCCACAGCCGCTCGCGCAAAGACGCGCCGGCTGGCATTTTCGTGACCCGGAGGACCTCCTTGCGAATTCGAGGTACGCGCGTGCTGCTCCTGCTGCTGGGCGTCGCCTGCAAGCCGATCTCCGCGCTTCCCTATGCTGGTTTCCTCGATGCCCCCGTGGCGGACGTGGCGTCCGAGGTGGCGGGTCGCGTCGACGTGATCCCCGTCCGAGAAGGCGACGTCGTCAAGAAGGGGCAGCTTCTCGCGCAACTCGATGCGCGAGAGCGGCAGGCCACCGTGGGACAGGCGCAGGCGAACCTGGATCAGGCGGGCGAGGCGCTCGAGGAGGCGGAAGCGAATCTGAGGGCGACGCTCCCGACGGTGAAGGGGGCGGGGGCCGACATCGCCCAGACCCAGGCAACGCTCGACGAGGCGGAGTACAACTACAACCGCACGAAGCGTCTGGTCGAGAGCGGCTCCGAGGCGGACGCCGACCTCATCGGCGCGAGAGCGCGCATGCTGGAGGCAAAGGCCCATCTGGAATCGCTCACCGCCACTCGAGCGGCGATGGCGGGTCGAGTTTCCGCTTCGGAGGCGGCGGTCGCGGACGCGCGAGCCGCCGTGAATACGGCCGAAGCGGCGCTCGAAGTCGCCAAGGTGCAGCTTGCCGAGGCTCAGGTGCTCTGCCCGTTCGACGGTCTGGTCGTGCAGCGCAACCTCCAGCCGGGCGAATGGGCGGCGCCGGGAACCCCCGTCGTGACCGTCGAGGACCTTTCGCAGCTTTGGGTTCGTCTCGACATCGAGGAAACCGAGCTCGAGAACCTGCAGATCGGCCACGCCGCCGACGTGCGTGTGCTGGCCGAACCAACGAGGATGTACCGCGGCCACGTGATCGCTATCGGTGCCGAGGGCGACTTCGCGGTCAATCGCGACGTCAAGCGGGGCCGTCCGGACATTCGCACGTTTCTCGTGCGCGTGGCGATCGACGACGCCGCTCGGTCGCTGCGGCCCGGAATGACCGCCGAAGTCTCGATTGCCTCGCTATCCGCCTCTTCGCTCAAAATCGAGAACCGAGCCGAGCGCTGAAGGCCTCTTCCCGATGAATCCCGAGTATGCCATCGAGGTTCACAAGGTGGTGAAGCGCTTTGGCGACTTCACCGCCGTGAACGAAGTGGATCTCGAAGTCCGGCACGGCGAGCTGTTCGGGTTGCTCGGACCCAACGGCGCCGGCAAGACCACGTTGGTGCGCATGCTCACCGGCATCGTACCGATCACTTCGGGCGAGGCCCATGTCGCGGGCATCGACGTCAGGCGTGACCCGGACGGCGTACGGCATGCCATCGGCGTCGTGTCGCAAGCTCTCACTTCGGACACCGACCTGTCCGGCTACGAGAATCTCGACATTTACGCACGTTTCTTCGAAATGACGCGGGGGCAGCGCAAACCCCGGATCGAAGAGCTTCTCCGCAAGGTGGGCCTCTGGGATCGCAAAAAGTCGCTCGTCAAGACGTACTCTGGAGGCATGCGCCGAAGGCTCGAAATTGCGCGCGGGCTCGTCCACAAGCCGACGGTGCTCTTTCTCGACGAGCCGACCATCGGCCTCGACCCCCAAAGCCGGCACGTGATTTGGGACCTCTTGGTCGATCTGCGCAAGGGGGCCGAGCTGACGGTCTCGCTGACGACTCACTACCTGGATGAGGCCGAAGCCCTCTGCGACCGCGTGGCCATCATCGACCAGGGAAAGATCGTCGCACTCGGCACGCCGCAGGAGCTGAAGTCGCGCGTCCCCGGCAGCGACACGGTGGAGCTTTCGCTGAAGGGCGCGCTGCCGGACGCACGGCTTGCGCCGATCCACCTCCTGGCCGGCGTGCGAGGCGTGGAGCGGACACCCCAAGGCCTACGCGTGCGGGCCGACGACGGCGCGGCGCTGCTGCCGCGGATCATCGAAACCCTGCGCGAAGACGGCGTGGAGGTCAGCGCAGCCAACCTGCAGCGCATCAGCCTCGAGGACGTTTTCATCCATTTCACGGGCCGCTCGCTTCGCGAGGAGAGCGCGCCCAAGGGTCAAGCATTCACCTTGCCGCGGAGGTTCACGTGAGGCGGATCCTGGCCGTGATGGAGCGCGACCTCTTGCGCATCTTCCGCAACCCGGCGGCGCTCCTTTCGTCGGTGGTGCTCCCGGTGGTCTATCTGCTCATTCTGGGCAATTCCCTCAATGGCCCACTGACCGGCCTGCGCTTGGGCCTGATCAACGATGACCAGGGACCTCACGCGAGAGAGCTCCTCGGAGCGTTGCAAGCCATCGAGCACGGACCGGCCACCGTCACGCTGGTGCCTCTCGACAATCCCGAGAAGGGCTTCGCCATGCTGCACGATGGCCGGATCTCCGGGCTGCTCATCGTTCCGGCGAAGTTCTCCCGCGATCTCTCTCGCGGGATCGCCGGCTCGGCCGGCCTGTACGTCGACAACGTCGACGCCATCGCGGCCGCCGCGATCGAAGGCGCAGTGCAGGCAGCGCTTCCGGCCCTCGACCGGCCGATGGTCCGCTTCGAGCAACACCTCGGGCCGGCTGAAATCCGGCCCCAGGAGATCTACCCTCGCGTCGACTACGATACCTCCCTCATCCCAGGAGTCGTCGTGATGTCGCTCTTCATGGGGAGCATGTTGAGCGGCGCCTTCAATTTGATCATGGACCGCTTTCTGGGCGTTCACGAAAGTTTCCTGTCGACCCCTCTTCGCAAGCTCGACATCAATCTCGGGATCCTCCTGTCGGGCACGATCGTGACGTTCGCCTCGAGCAGCTTGGTGCTCGTCATCGGATTCCTTTTGACCGGTGCGCGCGTGCACGGCGGACTCGCGGGCTACGCAGCGCTCGTCGGGGTCATGCTGCTGACCGGCCTTGGCCTTCTGGCGATGACCATGATGATCATGGGCAGGGCCGGACACCCGCGCATCGCCGGAGTGCTCAACGGGTTCTTGAGCGTCATTCTCTTCTTCCCGAGCGGAGCCCTGTACCCTCTCGCGAGCTTTCCCGGGTGGCTACGCACCTTCGCCCAGGTCGACCCGGAGACGCACGCCGTTGCGGCGCTGAAAGCGATTCTCTTTCGCGGCGGCGACATCTCCGCCGCAGGCCAGCACGTCGCGTTCCTCGCCATGTTCACGGGCGCGATGCTGTTCTTGTCGACGATGACGATGAAGCGGACCCTCTAAAACAGAGTCGAAGCCCGGGACCGGGGATGAACGCCGGAAATCGCCGCAACCGGATGGCTGCCCTTGATACATAGGTACCGATGTATTATTAGAATGGTACCTATGCAAAACGGCGAGCAGGGAGAGCCCTGGAACCCCGAGTCCACGCCAGCATTCTGGATCCACCGTGCTTCGCGAATCCTCTTGCGTCATTTCGACGCACGATTGCGGCCGTTTGGGTTCGCCATGAGTCACCTTCCCGTGCTTCGCGCTCTCGCCCGTGGAGGATCGCTGTCGCAAACGGAACTCGCCCAGGCCGCTCGGGTCGAGCAGCCGACCATGGCCGAGACCTTGGCGCGCATGGTGCGCGACGGCGTCGCTCAGCGCCAGCGGAACCCCAACGACGCGCGCGGGACGCTCGTGTCGCTGACAAGGCGGTCGCGCGCACGCTTGTCGAAAGCAAAGGCAGCGCTCGTGCAAGCCGACCGGGAGGCGATGTCGGGTCTGACCGATGAGGAGAAATGGCTTCTCCGGCACCTGCTCGAGCGCGTGGTCAGGAACCTTGAATCGCTCGGCGGAAGCGACCTTTCGAGCGCCGAGAAGCCGACCCCCGCGGATCGAGGCGAACGCACCGCTTCGCCCGCGTTTCGACCCTAAGGAGAACATCATGACCGACGACACCGCGACACAGGTTTCCCCGCCTCGTGGCGGATCCCTCAGCGACATTCACATCGTCAACGAGTACCCACACCCGCCGGAGAAGGTCTGGCGGGTCCTGACCGACCCCGCGCTCATCCCGCTTTGGACCAAGGAGGGCCTCGGGGGACGGGCCGATGGTTTCGTGCCCACCGCAGGCACAAGGTTCAGGTTGGTGGCGAAACCGCAGCCGTTTTGGCGAGGCTTCGTCGACTGCGAGGTGATCGAGGCGCGCGCCCCGTGGTTACTCCGTTACTCATGGATCGGCGACGAGGGTGAACGCCCGACGCTGGTCGCATACCGGCTCGAGCCGATCGCGGGCGGGACGCGTTTCACGTTCGATCATACGGGGTTCAGCGGCGTCGGCGGGTGGATCGTGTCTGGGGTGTTGCGCCGGGTTCGGAAGAAGATGCTCGGTGTCGGCCTTCCGGGCGTGCTCGACGCTCTCGACGATCGAGCGTGAGCTCCGGGCACGGGGAGCCCTAGCCGATCTCGAGCCTGCGCTCATGTCCGGCCCACATGGTCTCCGAGCTGGTCCAGCGTTGCCGTCCAGCCCTGCCTGGCCCCGCGCGTTGCGGGTGACTCGAACGAGAAGGTCTGGTGCATCGTGAGCGTGGTCTTGCCGTCGTGCTCCGCGAACGTGATCGTGGTCTGGGTCGCGTTGCCCTCGTGGACCCAACCCGTGAAGACGATGCGCTCAGGCGGAACGACCTCGCGGAACACCCCCTCGAACGGGTACTCCACGCCGTCCGGGGCACGCATGATGAAGCGGAACGCACCCCCGGGGCGGAAGTCCACTTCGCAGCTCGGCATCGTCAGCGGCCTGGGCGCGAACCATCGCGACACGTGCTCCGCCTTTGACCACGCCTCGAAGACAAGGTGGCGTGGGGCATCGAAGACCCGCGTGACGACCAGGTCCTCGGGCTTGTTCGCGACCGCAGTCACGGTGCCGCCTCGATGCTCCGGCTTCGTGAACGCATCGAACACGGGCGTTCGGGGCGCGGCGACGACGCGGCGGGTGACGATCGTGGGTTTACCGGGTTCGGCGACGATTTCGAGCTTGTTTTCGGGCACGGGGCTTCTCCTTGGTTTGCAGTTCCTTGAGGTACTCATCGAGGCGGTCGAAGCTCGCCTCCCAGAACTCGCGGTACGTGCCGAGCCAGTCGGCGACCTCCTTCAGCGGCTTCGCTTCAAGGCGGCGAGGCCTGCGCTGCGCGTCTTTGCTGCGCGAGATGAGCCCCGCACGCTCCAGCACCTTCAGGTGCTTCGAGATCGCCGGAAGGCTCATCGCAAAGGGCTCGGCTAGATCCATGACGGACGCCTCGCCCGAGGTGAGGCGCGCAAGGATCGCACGACGGGTGGGATCGGCGAGGGCCGCGAAGGTTGCGCTGAGGGGGTCGTGAGGCACGTTATGAACCCATCGGATACGGAACTATATGGTTACATACGTCCGACCCGCGCGCGCGTCAAGGCCGCGACCGAGCCCCGCACGCTCTCGAACCGCACGCCCGGCGTTTCGATCGGGCCCATCGCGTGCGGATCTGCGCTACGCCTGCGACGGCCCGGACGCGAGCGGTTGACGCCGGTTCATGCGTCGATGGCCGAGAGAGCGTGCGGCGGCGAACCGGAGTGCCCGGTACGCGCGCAGTCCACTTGCAGCGCGTTTCGTTCGCGAAGCCCCGGCCTCGGCGTTGTCCTGTCAACGGGGCTGGGCCGTCGGCGCGCACGTCGAGACCCCGGCCCCGACGATCGAGAACCCCGTGTCGGGCACGTAGTTCGGGTCGATTCCGCCGTCCGCGCTCGTGTAATGCGTAACGCTCGAATTGGAGTTCTCACGGGACGTATAGAGGTAGAAATCGCCACCCCAAAACGAGAACGCGAAGTCCCACGGGCACGGCACCCCGGTCATGGAAATGGGGGGCGACGTCGCTCCGCTCACCTTGTCGATCTGCGCCACCTCGGCGACGGAGAGGTCGAAGAAACCGAAGAGCCTGCCGTCTCCGGTCCCCGTGAGCTCCGCGCCCTGCCGCAGGAGCCCGCCCGAGAAGGGACCGATGGGCGACAACGTCCCGGCGATCGTGTCGATGCTGCCCAAACCAAGCGAGGATCCGACCGCGTCCGAGCACGTGCCCGTCAGGTCGTCGCCGGCGACGTAGAGCGTGTCGGTGGAGTCGGTGGCCGAGGCGCTCGAAAAGCCCATTCCGATGTGAAGCCAGCCCGCCGGAAGGACGATATTCGTCACCTCGCAACTTCCGGTTGCGATGGCGACTTTGAAGACGGCCCCGGCCACATTTTCGCCCTGAGCGTCGTTGTAGACGTAGTTCACCCACGCATTTCCCTGCCGGTCGACGGCCATCGAATTGGGCACGGCGTTTCCGCTCGGGCACTGGATCGTCGCGATATCCGTGAACACTTTCGTGGGTGGATCGAAACTGTAGATTTCGCCGTCGGACGAGAGCACGTAGACGAGCTGAGATGCGGCGGAGCACGGGCCGATCGCCGCGCTTGCGGTGCCCGCGTCCGAGAAGCCCGATAGAATTGGGCCCTCGTCGCCGCCGTGCGAGGCGCTCGAAGCCGAGCTGAAACGGCTTGAAGAACTTCCCTCCGAGCCGAGCGTCGCGCCGTCTCCCGTCACTGCACCCCCACACGCGGTGATCGCGGCAACGGGCAGCAGAAAGACGCCCGCCCACCACCCTCGGACGCGAGATGCCATTCGAGCCAGTCCCTCTCGCGCGCAAGCGTACTGCTTGCCTCCGGTTCTGAACAACGTCTTTTCCCGGAGGGTCGCGGACGTCGGCGATCGCGCAGTAAGCCCGAAGCCGCCGAGTCGGCGACGCAAAGCCAAGGGAGCCTGCAGGCCGAGCCCAAGGCGGACGACACGGTCGAGAGGCCAGGCGCCGTGTCATCGCGACCCGGGCTCTCGGCAGACCGCGACTCGCCGCATCCGCCCAGACCGCTCGGGCATTCACCGATCGGCGGCGAGCCGTCGGAATAGCGCTCGAGCCGTGGCATAGTGCCGGCCGCGGCGTTCGGACGCCGCACGGAAGGACAGACTCATGCGTTATCGCCGTCTCGGTCGGTCAGGCCTCAAAATCAGCGAGCTCTCGCTCGGCGCCTGGGTCACGTACGGCGCCCAAGTGGGCGACGAGGCGGCGCTCGAGTGCATGACGACGGCCTACGAGGCCGGCGTCAACTTCTTCGACAATGCGGAGGCCTATGGCGCAGGCCGTGCCGAAGAGACCATGGGCCGTGTGCTCCGACAGGTGGGTTGGCGACGGGAAACCTTCGTCGTTTCGACGAAAATTTTTTGGGGCGGCGAGCGCCCCAACGAGACTGGCTTGAGCCACAAGCACATCCTCGAAGGCTTGCACGGCGCCTTGAAGCGTCTGCAGCTCGATTACGTCGACCTCGCGTTTTGCCACCGCCCCGACCCCGAGACGCCGATCGAGGAAACCGTGCGAGCGTGGGACATTCTGGTGCGCCAAGGCAAGGTCTTCTACTGGGGCACGAGTGAGTGGAGCGCCGACGAGATACTGCGCGCGCATCAATTCGCCAGCAGCAACGGGCTAACGCCTCCAGTCATGGAGCAGCCCCAATACAACCTGTTCGTGCGCGAGCGTGTCGAACAGGAGTATCGTCCGATCTACGACAAAATCGGAACCGGAACGACGACGTGGAGCCCGCTCGCGTCCGGCGTTCTGAGTGGAAAGTACAACGACGGCATTCCGAAGGGAACACGACTCGACCTGCCCAACATGGGCTGGCTGAAAGAGCATGTCCTCGAGCCGAAACGCATTGACGTCGTCCGGGCTCTCGCTGCCATCGCGAAAGACCTCGGTTGCTCCACAGCGCAAATGGCAATCGCCTGGTGCCTGAAGAATCCACACGTTTCGACCGTCATTACCGGTGCCAGCAAAAAGAGTCAGGTCGTCGAAAACATGCGTGCGCTCGACTTCGTCGACGCACTCACTGCGCCGGTGATGGCTCGCATCGAGAAGGCACTGCACGCCTGACGCCTTGCGGCGCGCTCGGCAAAGCTCAGAGTGCCGCGACGATCTGGGAGCGCGCACCCCGCGGAGCCTCCGTCATGAGACGAACGCTGCCTTCCGACAAATCGGCTCCCTTCTTTCGGATGGCCGCAAAGCTTTGCGCCAGCGCGGGCCCCGTGACGCTTGCGTCGGCACGGACGGCGGCAAGGCGTGAGACTTGCTTAAGCATGCGAGAGGCGCAGCCCGCGGCAACGAGCGCGCAAACGAGCGAGGCCTGGTCGTACAGCGAGCACGCCTCTTGCATAGGCAGCGGGCATGAGATGGTCGCCTGTTCTCTTCCTCGTGACGTGGGCGTGCTCGGCGTGCATGGTGCGCGGACCTGGCCTTTTTCCTGCGATCTTGGGCACCGCCATCGTGACCGCGGCGGTGGTCAGTGCAACCCAGCCGCCGCCTCCGCGCCTGGTGTACGTGCCGGAGCCCCGCCCCGGATACGCTTGGCAGCCCGGCTACTGGACCCTCCAGGACCAACAGTGGGTCTGGATCGAGGGCCGCTGGATAGCACTCCAACCCGGTTACGCGTGGTCGCCCGCTCACTGGGAGCACGACCCGGACGGCTCCTATCGACTCGTGCCCGGCGGCTGGGTGCCCGCACCTACGCCGTGATCCGGCGGTCCGCGCGAGAGCCGACTGCCGACGTCATGGCAGGCATCGTGGTTGCTTGGCGAATGCCCAATAGGCTGCGCGCCGACTTCCGCGATGGCTCCGAATGCGTCGGCATGGTTTCAACGCGACATCGCCGGCATTGCGTCAGCGCGCATTCGTTCCTTCGATGAATTCTTTATAACGACACCGGGCTAATCTGCGGTCTTTTTATGTTGAGGCCGTCTACGGTGCGACCTCGTGGGATACGGAACAGGCGAATGGCCCGCCCGCGCATCGCGCGGCGGTCACACCCAGCAGGGCCGGTCGGCCCCGGTGGTTCTGCTCGCAGATCGCTTCCCGGATCGCGGCTCCGCCGGCCCTATCGAATGACATGGGTCTCTGGAGCCGAGGGAGAAGTCATCCTGAATCCATCTCATGGGCGAGCGCGATCGAGGGATCGCGATCGCCGATCTCGAGCGGGCACCGTTGGAGGAACCATGATCACCTCTGGAACCATTGGCGAACGACAAGCACTGCATCTGTCAGCAAAGGCCGCTGCGCTTGCGGCCCTCCTTACGGCTGCGATGGCGGCCGGCTGCAGCGAGCCGGCGAAGGGCCCTGCCGATCAAGCGGCGTTCACGGATCGCACGCGTTGCGGTCCGGAGGTCACCGACAGTGCCATCGCGCCTATTCTCGATGGCAAAGCCGTGCAACAGGTCGAACCCCTCTACAGCACCTTCGATACCGATAAATCCGGTGAGACGAGTAAGCTTCGAGGCGCAAAAATAACCATCAACGCGCTTCCCGGCATCACGGCGGAGTGGCTCGACCGCGAGCTCGAGTGCCATAACGCGCGAATTACCCTCGGGCAGGCGCAGCCGACTCCGGACGACCCGTTCTGGCTCTCCGGAGCCACGCTGGACATCGACGTGCGGCCGGCGAAGGACGGTTTCATCATCGGCGTCGCGGCATTTTCATCGGCCGACGCGAAGCAGATTCTGGACCGCGCGCAGTCGTTCGCCAAGGCCAAGGCGGGGCCCGCTTCTCCCTGAGGCGCGGCGTTGCCCGGCCGGTGGCCGGGCGACCGCCGAGGGCACGCGGCCGACTCGCCGAGGCCCCGGCCCGGTTGAGAGTAGGGGCGCTCGGCGAGCTCGTTGCCTCGCATCCCAAAAAGCACGGAGTCGCGGACCCGCGTGAGCTTTCCGCGCGCGGGACGGCGCAGAGGGCGCGTCGATCACGCAGGTCTCGCACGCGGAGGTCGCGCGCCACTCGGGGTCACCCCAGCCCGCTTCACGCCTCGAGTCCCGTCCGGTACTGGTCGTCAGGATGCGATTCATCGAGTTCGCCCGTTTCGGGGCGATGGGCCGGGCGGCAAGGACCGCAGGCTGCGTAGCCATCTGCACGACGTTCGTCTCTCGGACGGCAAGCGCCGATTTGCGGATGAAGTGGGACTGTTATCTGCCGGGCGCCAGCGTCGACTGCTTGGTCATCGAGAACAGCCTCACGAGCAAGATTCCGTTTCTGACTGTCGTCGGCGACACGAGACACGCCAGCGTCGTGGTCTCGCTCACGAGCGTCGCCACGGAGGGCGGCACGCGGTTCGAGTTTCGGTTCATCGGCAAGCGCGTAAACGGCTTCGCGACCGAAGTCCGGACGAGCGACAAGATCCCGGACAGCGTCGACGCCACGACGGCGATGGTTCGCATCATGACCAAGCTCGAACGAGGCCTGGCCCAATTCATGGAACAGAAGACGGAAGCCACGGTCGAAGCCGGGCGGCTCACCATCCGAGTCGCCGACCCGGCGCAGGCCCCCCCGTTTACGGGAAGGCCCGAGCAAGAGAGCCTGCGGTGGTACGTGGTGCCCTCCGCCGGGACGTACTTCAGCGATGTCGAAGGGGTGGGAATCAACGCGGCGGGAAACGCATCGGTGTCCTTCAACTATTCCGGTCCGGGCTGGAGGGTCCAGCAATCGATCGGCGCAAACTACAGCCGGCAGAGCCAGCCGGTTCCCGGCACCTCGGAAACGGCAAGCATCCACTTCGCGGGCGGAAACGCGACCAACGCCTTGTCGTGGTCTTTCACCCAGGACACACGATGGAGTCTCGGGCTGCTTCTGTCCGCCGAGAAAAATCCGCAAGCCAACTACCATTTCCGTGCGAACGGATCGGTCGGAGTCGAGTTCGATCTCGTCCCGCTGCAGACCGTGAACCAACGCAATTTTGGCTTCCGTTGCGCGATCGGGCCGGAGTTCGAGCACTACGACGTCACGAACATCCAAGGGATCGACGAGCAAATGGTCGGTCGCGAATTTTGCGACCTTTTCTTGAGTTGGCATTTCGCTCCGGTCGACGTGTCGGGCTCGCTCGGAGAATCCGCCATGATCGAGGACGTCGATTACCGCAGCTTCTCCGCGAGCCTGTCGGCGACCTGGCGCATCACCGACAACTTCACGGTCTCGCCGTGGGTCGGCCTGCAGCAAATCCACAAAGCCATCAACGAAGCTCAGCCCACCAACGTGGTCTACAGCGATCCTCGGGAGGAAATCGAAGCCAGCATGCTCGCCGCGGTGCAACAGGGATACACGGCACCTTTTGGCATTCAGTCGAGCTTGACCCTGCGGTACCTGTTCGGAAACGGGTCCCTGAGCTCCGAAGACCAACACTGGAAGAACGCGTCGAACCTGCGCTGATTTCCCGGTCGGCGGGAACATGTCGCGACGGCTCGAGGCCGGGGCCGGGAGGCCCGACGGCCTGCCTTCCCAAACCGGGCAGGCGCGTGCACGCCGCCGTCAAGGCGAGTAGAGTGCGTCCGTCGCCCGACGGAGACCCGAAGTCAGCCGGGCGACCGGCGACGAGGCACAAGGATGAGTCATCCCTGGCAAGAAACCAAAAAATACAAGCAGGTGCTCGACCATCCATGGATTGAGATTCGGCCGACAGACAAGGGCCGAGGTATTTTCTCGTTGGTGGATCACAAGAAAGGCGATTTAGTCGCCGCCTTCGTCGGTGAGCCGATCACGATTCCCGTGTTTGCGACCGAAGAAGAAGCGGACGTCTTCAGTCACTCCAAAGACGCGGAATACACCATGAGCTACAAGACGACGCCCGATGGCTTTCTCGCCATTCGCCCGGATCCGGACAAGATTGGAGGACATATCGCCAATCATTCTTGCCGTCCGAACACGACGATCACAGAGAAGTATCGGGACGCCGATGCCTTGATGATGCGAGCGGTCCGCCCGATCCGAGCCGGAGACGAAATCACCATCGATTATCATTGGCACCGGCGTGTGCCCGTTCCTTGCTTGTGCGGCTCCGATCCCTGTACCGGCAACATCGGACTGACTTACACCATCCTCCACGGGCCTTCGGCAGACGGATCCATCCAGAGCTACCTGAAGTTCGATCGATCGCAGGTCATCAAACTATTGCAGGTGGCTGAAGCGCACAAGAATATCGATGCTCTTCGCGTCCTGAAGGTTCGGCAAAGGTGGATACCCGGGGAGCGGTTGCGAGAATATTTCGAACAGGCCTTCGGACGCAATTTCCGAAGCACGTGGCTCACTCAGAACTTTCATAGACTGGCGTCCGTGCGTCTCTGAGTGGCAACGGGTAGTCAAGCTGACCCCGACCCCGACCTTTCTGTTCTACGCATTTCCCGTTCGGCGAGATGTCGCTGAACGCCTACGGTTCGCAGCCCTTGTGTTCGCTTGGATGGCGAAGCCGAAACCAAGTTCCT
>Ga0116135_1000001_pt1 | contig 143245 bp, 125 predicted proteins | sample June2015DPH_20_1_FD_89738 | JGI IMG/M metagenome (GOLD analysis project Ga0116135, IMG submission 89738) | Peatland microbial communities from SPRUCE experiment site at the Marcell Experimental Forest, Minnesota, USA - June2015DPH_20_10 | ecosystem: Environmental > Terrestrial > Soil >... | reverse complement strand
CTTTGAAGACTGTGTAATGTATCTTGATGAACAAGATAATCATAGAAATGATAGTGAAACTGATCGCCTGATTATTGGTAAATTTTGTTCAATTGCAACAGGTGTGAAATTTATGATGGGTGGCACACAAGGTCATAACTACAACTGGATTGCAGCATATCCATTAGACTTTCTTGATGAAGACTTTGATGGTTATACATCGACTTCACCGAAAGGACATAAACTTAAAGGTGACACTATTATTGGGAATGATGTTTGGATTGGTGCTGAAGCAATGATCTTGCCTGGCGTACAAATTGAGGATGGAGCAGTGATTGGTGCTAGAAGTTTGATCACCAAGAATATAGGACCTTATGAAATATGGGGAGGAAACCCAGCACGTCTAATTAAAAAGCGCTTTAGTGATATGCATATTCAAAAGTTGCTTAAGATTAAATGGTGGGATTTAGAGCTTAATAAAATTAAACATCACTTAAGTTTGATCAGATCTAGCAACGTTGAAGTTTTATGGGATCTTTTTCAGCAAGGTAAGTTATGATAGAGGTTTACTAAAATAAAATTAACTAAAAATATTGTTTGTATTGAACTAGAAGAATATTTAACAAAACATGATTTTTTATAGAATGAATAAAATAATATTTTTAATGTTTACTAAAAAACCTTTATATATCAACGATTTTAGCCACAATTCGAATCTCACTCTCTCCAGTTTTAAATTTGGACAACTTTGGTCCTGATCTAAAAAAATTTTTACTTAACATTTCTTAGCAATAGTAAGGATCCGATTGGCTTGGCTTTTATCAATCTTCGAACCATAAATTCTGAATTTACCTAATGCACATTGGTTCAATACTCTAAACCCATTTTTATGTAATAAATTTTTAAGTTGTTGCGCAGTATAAATCTGTAATGTTTGTCTAGTTTTATATAATTCAGGTACAGTGGATCTTTTTTGTACATATTGTGTTGTATAAGAAACTAAAATACCTTCTTGGCTTACAGTACTATATTGTATAGTGCGAATTTTAGTATTTCCAACAATTTCCTGCCAATCAATTGTTAGCTTGGATATATTATTACTCTTATTTAAATAATCCAAATCATCTATATCGAATATATATAATCCATTTATATTTAAGTTATTGTAAATATTTTTTATAGCTTTTTCAAAATCAAATTTTGTAAGGTGTCCTATAGCATTATGCATAGTAATAGCAGCATCGAATTTACCAATTTGTATAGTACGCATATCACCTTTCAGGAATTTTAATTTCAATTTATATTGCTCAGATTTTTTTTTGGCAATTCTTAGCATATTCAAGTTAATATCAGATCCAATAACTTCATATTTACGCTTTGCAAGCCAAACAACTTGCGATCCTGTTCCACAAGTAAGATCAAAAACAGACTTAACTCCATGTTTTTTAAGAATATGTTCTACAATCTGATTTATTGGTTTAGAATTTTGTTCATTATTTTCATCATAAAATTTAGCTTCTTTGTTATAATGTGATGGTTTAGCGCTATTGTGTAATATACGATCCATATAAAATTTTAATCCTCTCTTTCTCAATGTTTATTTTTATCTAGTTGTGTGCATAATTATCCGTTAGTTCCTAAACCTGAACTCCGATTGATTTTAAGCTAACTTATATATGCTTCTGTAGTTTTTCCAATAGAAAATAATTCCCTATGTTCCAATCGCTTCATAAAATTATTAATTATATGTTCTAAATTATTTCCTTCACAACAAACAGAGGCCTCATAGTTTGGATTACTTCGGCTTGCAGATAACCAGTTAAAAGAGCCTTCAATAAAAAGCTGACTATCTACAAAAAGAGTTTTAGCATGAATATTTTTTACTACCCTAACTACTGCTCCAGCTCTCTCTAAAATCCCTATACTTTCTAAACATTTAATGTTATTAACATCGGTATATATAATAACCTCAACTCCTCTAGATACAGCAGATTTAATCAATGATTCCATATTATCAGCTGTAATGGCGCTATAAGTTATCCAAGGAGAAACTAAAAATATCCTTTTTTTAGATATATAAAAAGCTTTCTTTAATAACCCCCTATGTTCTTCTAGTGAATTAATATGCTTTACTACTATATTATGATTGTTTTTATAAAATTGATGCAAAGTTTTAACGTCTACTAGCTCGTTTTCTGGTTTTGCAAACAAATAATTCGCTAAAAATCCTGATGGTGTATTTACTGCGCTTGGATCGAAAATTTCCATATCTCCAAATACAAAAAAGTGATCCCTAGCTCTGGATACTGCAACATTTAACATGGTTTCCTCTGTATCAAAAAATAATTTTCTAGATTTTTGATCAGACTGATAAGAATATACTGAGGAAAAAATGATAACAGGAAACTCTCCACCTTGAAATGTGTGGATAGTGCCAACATTGTTTTCTTCCAAAAGAAGCCCATACTCCCTTAAAAAAGACTTAATAACATTGGCCTGGGCATTAAATGGAGTAATAATACCGAAAATTTGATCTAAACTTTTTCCAGGATAAAGTTTAAAAAAAACTTCTTTTTTATCAGAAATCCATTTTACAATACTCATAGCTTCAGTATTATTAATCTTGCTTGACCCTATTGCTTGCTGAAATCCTGAAATGTGGGCATACCCCATTGGAGCAAAAGAACGATTTTTGTTTGACTTTCTATGGTAACTCATTTTGTTTTCATAAAAATATTCATTACAATAGCTAATGATGCCTGGCACACATCTGCGATGTTCAGTTAAAAACAACCCTTTTTCTTTTAGAGTATCTGTTAAGATAGATCCTTGAAAAAAACTAGAATTTTTAGCTAATTTCATAACACTACCGGCCCCATGTCTAGAGCATTCTGCTATATTCGCTCCACACTTACTAATGTCATAATATTCTTCATCATTATTAATTAAGCTATAATGTTCCATATTACCTATATCAACTGCTCCAGGAATATTTACTATAGGTGGTAATTGAAGAATATCACCCACTACACATGCTCTTTTAGCTAAAGCCATCATCCCTGCTCCATAGCCAGGATGTACCTGGCTTGCCTCATCTACAATTAATAAATCAATACTATTTAGCATAAATTCGGAATTTTGATCTTTAGTCATTTTAAATGTAAAAAATCCTGGACCAGATTGCATTGTAGTTATAAAACAAGGAGCCAACATAGCCATATGTTTAAAATTGTTTAACTTAGAACTTCTGTCAAATCTATTTCTTTCACTTTGCTTAACTTTTTTTATAATTTCTAAAATCCATTGGGCTTCCCAATAATGTACCGCATATTGAAATAAAAGAAATCTAATTTTAGTATCTAAAAAAATTAAAATATTTTTTTCTTTATTGTTTTCTACACTATTAAAATCAAATAAAGTTTCTAAATCTAGGTTATTTATTTTATGCTGGTTTTTCCAGTTTTCCCATTCAGATTTAACAAAACATATGTTTTTTAAATGTGTTTCATAACTATTTATTAAAAATTTTAATTTTTTAATTTGAGAACAATGATAATTTACTTGTTTTTTTAAATAATTTGCTATTACTGTTTGTTGAGGCTCTACCACTATTCCTTGACTTAAAAGAAAATTTTCAATTTTTTGCGTTAAAAGATTCTCTAATAAATTTCTCAAAAAAGGTAATAAAAAAGCTATTAATTTATACCATGAAGCTTTAACTAAAAAAATTTCCCATGCTACTTTAAACTTGTTTAATTTATATAAACTAACATTTAAATTTTCTAAACGAATTTTTAAACATTGAATCTTTGTAGCAATAAAACTTTCTTTAGAATATCTTGGATATTTTTTTATAATATTTCTGTATCTCGTAGCAATTGTAAAAATGGCTTGCAAAGATCCTTCTAATTTAGTCATTTTATCATGCAAAATATCCGCTGATTCTTGAATAGAAAATATAGTTAAACCAAAACATTTATTAAAATTTTCTAAATAATAATCTTTTATTTGAACATAATTACTTTTTTCTATTTCTTGCAAAGTTCCACTTTGGTTGTTTTCACTATAATACTGGTAAGAACCCTTAGAATTGTTGGTTAAATATAGACCAAAGCTTGTTAAACCATTTATCCATCGTTTTCCTAAAAATTCCTGCATTGTTGAACTAATATTAGTATGGTCTAAAATCTTATTTTCCAAACTATCAATTACATTTTGAATAGCTCTATTATTAGTTGAACTCACAACAATTATGGGAGGAAATTCTTTTTTTATAGCTGCCTTAACCCACAAACTAGCAACAATGCTTCCTAACAAAGTAGTTTTTCCGGTGCCAGGAGGGCCATTAATAGCTAATATTTGTCCTTCTGGTATTAATAATAAATGATGTAAAGCAACTCGCTGTGATTGCGCTAAAGGAAAATCCCCAGTCATTTGCCCTAAATGATTGGCAGCTAGACATTCTAATTGTTCCTCAACCGACAATAATCCTCGAGCAGATGATGGATTTAAATTTAAATAACGAGAAAATAGTGGACTAAATTCTCGAGTTTCCATAGCTAAATTGTCTAACAACTTTAGCAGCATAGCAGAATAATTCTTACTTTTATTATCATCAATCGGTACAACTAATATATTATCAATTTGATCAGAAATATAGCCATTTTGATACAAACAATCATCTAATCCCGGTGAAATTTCTTTTAATATTTTTTTAGAATAATCATATAGATCTTGCCACAAAAGACGTTTTATTGGTGTTTCTGTATCGTAACAATTATATAAACTATTAATATTATTTTGATCCAAAAAATTATCATAACTGGACATATCTCCGATAATAACAGACTCTCCTTGCCTATAACTCGGGCTTAAATATTCTCTAGCAATCCACGGCGGCAAAAGACAAGGGTATTCAGAAAATATATCTCCTTCTTTGCCTAGATAAGCATAAATCCAAATAGGGTGCATGTAGGGTTTTTTCTGGGAATTTTTATACCAACCTTGTTCATGTTTTCTTTTATAAACAAAAGGAGCAATTACTATCGGTAAAACTATAATCTTTTCTTGTTCTTCCTTAATATGATTATTTTCAAAATTGGCAAATTCATATTTTATCTGTATTAAAAATTTTTTATATTTTTCAAATAATTTTCTAGCTTCTTCTGCGGAAATACCTTTCTCTTCTACAACTTCTTTTGATAAAAAATAATCGCCATATTGATTGCTATTGATTTTAATACCTAATATTTGTTCATTTTTAATAGCAGCTCGCCAATAATTTAACAATTTTTTTTGTTCTGCTAACATTGATTTTTACTCTTCATAAGGTTATCTTAAAAATCTAAAGATTTATTATTCTTTAAAAAAAATTAGTTGTCAAAACAATCAACGCAATATAGCTGCCTATCTCTGTTAGATTTCACATCATTGTTGTGGTTCTTATATAATTGGTTTTACCACTGCATTTTTTGTTGAAATAATTTTAGTACGATCTGACGAAGTAAACATTGTTCCCATATCTATAATATTTATTACCATACAAGAGTCTATTCTATCTAATGTTTTTTATGAAGGCATTTTGCAATACATTGCCTATTATAATATAATAAAGAACACACTATCCTTTGAAACACGATAAGAGTTTTTATGGAAAAAAGTTTTCAAAAAATATTGCAAGGCTATCGGCTATTTAGGAAAAAATATACTGATGGCGATCAATCTGTTATGCAGTATCTTTCTCGCTATGGGCAAAAACCAGAAATTATGGTAACTGCTTGCTGCGATTCAAGAGTAGATCCAGCACTAATTCTTCAATGTGATCCTGGTGATTTATTTGTGGTGCGCAATGTAGCAAATATTATTCCCCCTTTCGAAGACGATGAAGCTCACCATGATACTAGTGCTGCTTTAGAATTTGGCATACGTTTCTTAAAAGTTAAGCATTTAATTTTATTAGGACATAGTCAATGCGGCGGCATTCAAGCATTATTAAATAATAATAATTATGCCCCTAAAAATGATTTTATAAAAAATTGGGTTTCCCTAATAAAAATAAATAATCTTGACAATAAAACCACGAATATGGACGATTATGCAAAATTAGCACTCCAACATTCATATCAAAACTGTCTAACTTTTCCGTGTATAAACGAAAAAATTTCTAAACAAGAACTATCTATTCATCGATGGTTTTTTGATATAAAAACCGGAGAAATTTCTACTTATTCTAATGAACAAAAAATATACAAACCTCTTATAGAAGAAAATTTAACTTTAAATCCATAAAAATGTTTGCTGTATAAATAGCCCCAAACACTACAGAATTTAACGCTATTTTTTTCTTGGTCGATCGTACAAACCAATAATAGTTACTTGCTCTAAAATATGTTTTTGCATAGCTTGTAAAATTTGTGATTTACTAGCACCCTCTGACAATTTTAATGTTGTATCCAACGCATACAGTGTAAAAAAATATCGATGCTCACGATCTGGTGGACAAGGCCCTACATAATTAAGAGTCCCAGAACTATTTTTACCATTTAAAGCATTTTTAGGTAAAGGTTGCTGTTGACTAATAGTAGTAACGGTAGCTGGAATATTAAATACCAACCAATGATCCCAAATACCTTTTGGTGCATCTGGATCATCCATAATCAAAACTAAAGAAATTGTTTCTTTTGGTACATTTTGCCAATTAATTGTTGGAATACGATTACTACCATCACAAGTAAATACTTCTGGAATTTTTCCTTGGTCAGCAAATTCTTTAATAGTAAATTTAAGTCCCATAAAATCTCCTATTGTAATAGATGAATACAATAATAAACTAAAAAAAACAAAGTATTTCAATCTAGAATAACTTAAAAAAGATGCCAATTGATAGATCATATATAACTAAAATCTAAAGACTAAGGGAAGGCTTACCTACGAAAAATAACTTGGACACTAATACGTTTTAAGTATTCTAAAACGTATTATGTATGGTCCAAAGTTATAAAGATTTTTATTATTTATCACCATGTTCCTGATGCATTTTTCCTGCACCATGTTCATGATGATGTCCGTGATGTTTTGCATTATGGCAACAGCATCCAACCATCGATATAGAAGATATTGCCAACAAAGAAACAAAAATTATACTTACTAAACCTTTCATGATAAATATTCTCCTTAAAGTGTATTATAACCCATTAAACTAAGGATAGCCGATTTTTTAATATTTTGTAAATTATTTTAAAGCTTTCTGACCTATTATAGTTCTTTAGAAAAAGCCATATTAAATGCGCATGAATTTTCAGTATAACTCTATTCAATTTGTGGTTCTCTAGTAAATAAATCTTCTATAGCTTGTTGTAAAGGCATTTTTTGAACAATAATTTGCCACATTTGAAAAGTTATTGGCATATCAACTTTATAATTTATAGCTAATTGATACAATTTTTGTACATTATCAACCGCTTCGACTACTTGGCCAATCTTTAACTTTGCTTGCTCTAGACTAAGCCCACTAGCAAGCAATAATCCAAACCTACGATTCCTAGACTGATTATCCGAACAGCTCAAAAAAATATCGCCAACCCCAGATAATCCCATTAAAGTTTGACGTTTACCACCTAATTGATCTACTAAACGTAACCCTTCAGCTAAACCCCTAGCAATAAGCGCTGCCTTTGCGTTAGCACCAAAACCAAGTCCATCGTAAATACCGCTAGCTACTGCTAAAATATTTTTTAAAACTCCACCTAACTGAGCTCCAATTAAATCATTACAAAGATAAACTATAAAATTTTTAGAATGTAATCTTTTAATTAAATCTTCAGCAAATAATTGATCTTGATGAGTATTTCTACAAGCAACGATTACCGAAGTAGGCAGCCCTTCTATAACTTCTTTAGCAAAGCTAGGCCCTACTAGTATGGCTATTGGAAAATTATCTCCCAATAAATCCAACATAATTTGACTAAAAAATTTACCAGTTTTAGCATCTAGTCCTTTGGTTGCCCATGCTATTCTAGATTTTTTTATATAAGGCATTATTGTTTGTATTAAATCAGTAAATGCAGAACTAGGTACAACTACCAATAAATCCGTTGCTCGTTGTACAGTTGCTATTAAATCTGTAGTAAATTCAACATTGTTGGGAAGTTTAACATTAGGTAAATGTTTCGTATAACTACTACGTCCCCAAAATAATACTTTCTCTTCTGGAACAGTCTTGGCTAAAACTATTGCCAAAGCTGTTCCCCAAGTACCTGCCCCTAATACTGCTATCACAAAGTGCTGTCTAGCTTACTGTAGCACTATCTTGATTAGCTTGAGGAGCATTATTACCTTGTGCTAAACGTTGTTGATAAAGCGTAGCAAAATCAATTGGTGGTAAAATAAATTGTGGAAAACCACCTTTAGTTACCAAAGATGCAACAGCTTCAGCTACATAAGGGAACAAAATGGTTGGAGCAGTTGTTGATAATACTCTATCCAATTGTGATTCTTGTAACCCTTTAACAGTAAAGACTCCACCTAATTTTATATCGATTAAAAATGCTACTACTTCTTGATCTGCTTTGTTAGTTGTTCCGACAGCTTGTTTTACTTTTAATTTTGTAGATATTGTAGTATGTAGAATTACTTCATGCACTCCTGCATTTTGATCTACAGCTCTTCGCATTACTTGAATATCAAATTTTACTTGTGGTTCCCAAGGTAAAGAAAACGCTTGAGGTGTAGCTGGAGCTTCATACGAAATATCTTTAACAAAAATACTATGAATAGTTAAATTTGCCTGCTCTTGTTGATTACCGCTAACATTTGTACCAGCATTATTGTTCATTTTAATATCTGTATTCTTACTAGCATTATTAGTACTAGCACTTTTAACATCTTTTTTATCTTTATCTTTATCTTTACTAAAATTAGTATCTTTTTTATTATCTTTCTTTCCACTTAAAAAGTTCTTCATAATACCTGCCCCCCAGCTATAATAACTTTAAATAATAAAATAGCGTATATAAAACTATTTTATTCTCCTATTCTTACTTTAAACTTAGCACATATTTTTTTTTACTGCTTAAATACTTCTTAAAATATCATCCAACTTACCGTTATCATTTAATTCTTTTAATGAATCAAAGCCACCAATATGTTGACCATCAATAAAAATTTGTGGCATGGTTTTAAGGCCATTACTTAATTTTACCATTTCTTTAAATTCTGGCGAATCTACACTAGGTGTAATTTCTTTATACTGTACACCCTTATTGCGCAATAAGTTCTTAGCCCCCAAACAATATGCACAGGATTCTTTAGTATAAATAACTACTTTACTTTTATAATCATTAATCTTACTTTTGGTTGTGGTTGCAGTTAATGGCATATTCGATGCTTGCCAAGCAGCCAACCCTCTTGCTAAATAAAAAACTTCTTTAACCCCTCTTTTACGTAAATTAGCGGCAACTACTGCGCCATTTTTTCCAGTTTCACAAACTATTACTATTGGTCGATTTAAATTAGATTTAATTACCACATTTTGATCATTACAATCCTTAGGTGCAATATTAATAGAATCTACAATATGACCAACCTGATAAACTTCTGGCAACCTTATGTCAATAATTAAAGCATTATTATGATTGAATAAAGATACTAATTGATTTAAAGTCACTTTACTTTGATATTCTAATGAACCACCACCAAACCACCACACTACTTCGAATAAAATGTACCCTACCACCGCTACAATCAAGCCAATACTTAATACGGCATTTTGTGTTAAAAAATTTATAATGTTATTATTCATGATTTTATACTCTATATTATTTTATGTTAAGAATAAATCATTCTATAGAAAAACTTGACCTGTTTTAGTCATGCGTCTTATTTATACATTAAATTTTTAATGATAATCTAAACCTAAGCCAAATTAAGGTTTATAATAAATATAAATAAGTAAATCAAGATTATTAGAGGAATAGGATCTTTATGAATAATAGATCTAAAAAATTAATTCCAATCAGCCTGTTCTACATATTACTTTCCACTACAATTGTAGTTGGTGCAGAAAATACAGATTCTAATAATAGCAAGCTACCCATAGATGATTTACAAAGATTTTCTACTGTATTAGAAAACATAAAAAATTATTATGTTAATCCTATCGATGATCACATATTATTTAATAACGCAATTCGTGGAATGTTAAACGGTTTAGATCCACATTCTTCTTATTTAGATAAAGACGAATTTACTGATTTAAAAGTTAGCACTACTGGCAAATTTGGTGGCCTAGGAATAGAAGTCACCTTAGAAGATGGTTTTATAAGAGTTATATCGCCAATAGACGATACCCCTGCCAAAAAAGCCGGTATAGAAGCTGGTGATCTTATTATTCGTTTAAACGATAAAGCTATACGCGGCATGGCGCTACGCGAAGCAGTAGATCTAATGCGAGGCAAACCAGGTACTACTATAGAACTTACTATATTAAGGAAACAAAGCGCTAAGCCACTAAAAATAACGGTTGCTAGAGATATTATTAATGTACAAAGTGTTCGCCACTCCATTCTAGATAAAAATAATGCTTATTTAAGAATCTCACAATTTCAAAATGATACCGGCGACGAAGTAATTAGACAAATAAGAGCTATAAAAAAAGCTGTCGGTAATAATTTAAATGGATTAATTTTAGATTTAAGAAATAATCCTGGTGGAATATTCGAATCATCAGTTACCACTGTGAACGCTTTTTTAGATAAAGATCGTTTAAAATACGATGGTCTAATTGTTTACACTAAAGGACGTATTGCTAAATCTGAAATTAAAGAATATGCAAAAGGAAAAGATATTTTAAATAATTTACCTATAGTAGTATTAATAAATGGCGGTTCTGCATCTGCTTCGGAAATTGTAGCGGGAGCACTACAAGATCATAAACGTGCTATTATTTTAGGAACTAAGTCTTTTGGTAAAGGTTCTGTCCAAACAGTACTACCACTTAAAGACAATCGTGGTTTAAAATTAACTACAGCATTGTATTATACGCCTTCTGGAAGATCTATCCAAGCAACTGGTATAACTCCAGATTTATTAGTAGAAAACAGAACTATAACAACAGATAATCCTGAACCAGATTTAATTTCTATTAAAGAATCTGATTTGCAAGGACATTTATTACTAAATAATGCCGAAGCAAATAAACCTAATGGCATCGCTAATGATGGAGAATCCGCCAAAACTGCCGAACAAGACGCCACTAATTCTAAAATTAATAACGACTATCAACTTTTCCAAGGATTAATGGTACTAAAATCTATGAACATCTTAAACTCACAAAAATAATTTTTCCTAAATATTTTCCTAATATATACTTAATGCTTTTCAGGAAAATATATAAATGCCATTCGCAGAACAAATTACAGCAATTAATACTAAAGTTACTGAACTAAAAACTATAATAACTCAATTTAATAATGATCCAACAAATTTTCCACAACATGTTACTATCCTTACTTGTTCAATAATTATGAAACAACTAGATCAATTTGTAGTTTCTTTAAGCGACACACAAGAATACGAAGCATTTACGTTAAAACACAATGAAGTTACGGCACTAATTACCCTCGCAGAAGAACTAATCGAACAATTACAACCGACAACAGAACCATCAACAATACCAAAACCTAAATTATATATTTAAAATTTTTATGTTTTATTTATAATAAAATATGCTAATACTAATAATAGATTAAGGAGAGTGCAACAATGAAGAAGCTAAAACGTATTGTAAAAAAAGCAGGACAAGATATAGAACGAACTTTAGAACGCGTTGGTACACACCCAGAAAGAGAGGCATCTAGAAATATTTTAAACACTATAAATACCGATTTTAACGATATTAATACTACAGAAAAAATGACAGAAATTACTACTAAAATTGCAGATTTACGTACACAACTAACCCAGCTAGATTATAATGCAATAAATCTTCCACAATATTCTATTATAAATGATTGTTGGACAATTATAGATCAATTTATAATATCCATGACTCAAGCACACGAAAGCATTGCAACAGCTCGTTCTCTTATGTATAAATTGCAAGGAGATATCTCTGCTAGACCTAATAACCGCCATCTTGATAGTGATGTCAAAACTGATTGTGCTGATACGCTAAAAGAAATGCAAACAACTCAAACAACTTTTAATACTACATATATTGAATTTATATCTTACTACCATGCAATTAAGTCTCAAATTACAAGCATAGAAGTACTAATGGAACGATTAACTACACCTGCTGCCCCTACCCCTATAGTTACTGCTTTTAGACAACAACAGGAACATACCGAAGAAGCTCTACTAGCAACACCTGAATCTGGATTACATCTAGCATTAAGAATGTCATAATAATTTTATTTAAAATTTTTTCTTTTATTTTTAATTAAAAGTATGTTAATAATAGTTTAAAAGTAAAAAATAAATTTTTATAATCATTTATTGCTTCTGGAGATGACAAAAATGAAACTAAAACAAATCATTAAAGCAGCAGGAAAGAGACTTGAAAGAGCTAGCGATCGCATAGAAACTCACCATGAAAGAAAAAAATCTAGAAAGATTTTAGAGACTATAAATACCCAACTAAATAACCTTAATACTGCAGAAAAACTGACAGAAATTAATGCTAAAATTACAGATCTACGTACTAAAGTAGCTCAATTAGATAACAATACAACAAATCTTCCATTATATTCCACCATAAATACTTGTTTGACAATTATAGATCAATTTATAATATCTATGACCCAAGAACAAGCAAGAATTACAACAGCTTCTTCTACTATAGATAGATTGCGAGGGGAAATCTCTAATATACCAAAAACCCACCAGGATAGTGACGATATAAGCGCAGATTGTGCTAATATGCTACAAGAAATGCAAACCGCACAAACAACTTTTAATAGCAATTGCGATAAATTTATGTCTTATTACCACGCAACTATAGCTCAATTTACAGCCATACAGGTACTAATGGAACAATTAACGACAAATGTTGCTGCCGCTGCCTCCCCTATAGTTACTGCTTTTAGACAACAACAAGAACATACCAAAGAAGCTCTACCAGCAGCACCTGAATCTGGATTACATCTGGTATTAAGAATGCAGCCAAGGCTTTAATCTATATTAAACAAGATTATCTTTGGAAAACTTTAAATTTCCAAAGATAATTTTTGCTTAGTAAATAAAATATTTATACCTTGTTTAGCTAATTCTAACATTTCCATTAATTCTGACATAGAAAAAGCCTGCGATTCCGCAGTACCTTGAATTTCTATAAATTTGCCTGATTCATTCATTACAACATTTAGATCGGTTTGAGCATTAGAATCCTCTGTATAATCTAAATCTAAAATAACATTGTTTTTATAAATACCAACAGAAATAGAAGCTACTAATTCTTTAAACGGATCCCTAGAACCTAATATTAAACCTTTTTTTTGCATGTACCTAATAGCCTCGTAAAGAGCAATACAACCACCAGTAATGCTTGCTGTTCTAGTGCCACCATCCGCCTGAATTACATCACAATCAATAGTAATGGTATATTCTGGTAATGCTGTTAAATCTATTGCTGATCTTAAAGATCTAGCGATTAATCGTTGAATTTCCATAGTACGACCGGGCACAAAACCTCTTGCTCCATCTCGTTGTCCACGTTCATGAGTTGCTCTTGGCAACATGCCGTACTCTGCAGTTACCCACCCTTGATTTTGGCCTTTAAGAAATTTTGGCACACCCTGAATAACACTAGCATTACATAATACTTTAGTATTCCCATACTCTATTAATACAGAACCTTCTGCATATTTAGTGTAATTTTTAGTAATAGTAATTTCTCTTAAATCTGATGGTACTCTACCGTTAGAACGCACGCTCATATTAACACCTTATTTTTTATTATAATAAATATACTAAAACGGAATCGATAAACTAGCATCAATTGCTAATAAATAACTTTTAAAAATTTTTTTAATTTTATCTAAACTTACTAAATCTACCGCTTCAAATCTAGCAATTAAATTTGGCGTAGTATTAGAAGATCTTACTAATCCCCAACAATCAGCAAAATCTAATCTTAATCCATCAACTGTAGTAATTTGTGCTGCTTTTTCATGAACCATAGCAATTAACTTTTCAACAATAGTATGCTTTACAGCCTCACTAGATTTAATAATTAATTCTGGGGTAGAAAAATTTTCAGGTAAATTATTACATAAAATATGCAATGTCTTTCCTGAACAAGCAAGTAATTCTATTAACCTAGCTGCTGTATATAACCCATCATCAAAACCAAACCATCGATCTTTAAAAAACACATGCCCACTCATTTCTCCTGCAAGTAAGGCATTAGTTTCTTGCATTTTAGCCTTAATCAAAGAATGACCAGTTTTCCACATTAACGGTTGACCACCAGATCCTTTAATAACTTCTCTTAAATGATTAGTGGATTTAACATCGTATATAATTACTGCATTTTTATTTTTTAATAAAATATCTTTAGCAAATAACATTAAATATCGATCTGGCCAAATAATATTACCTTTGTTATCGATAACCCCTAAACGATCCCCGTCACCATCGAAAGCAATTCCCAAATCAGCTGCATTATCCAATACTGTTCGTTGCAAAACTTTTAAATTTTTAGGATCTCCAGGATCTGGGTGATGGTTAGGAAAATTACCATCTATCTCGCAATATAATGGTATACAATCTATTCCTAACGCAGAAAATAATTTTTCCGCTACGACAGACGCTGCGCCATTTCCACAATCTATTACTATTTTTAATTTTTTGATCTTGTTTTGATCTACATTAATATTACTAACAATATAGTTAATATATTTATTAATTATATTGTCTTCTATAACTTGCCCAATATTATTACTATCAGCTGTTCTAAGCTTGTTAGCAATAATTAAATTTCTTAACTCTAAAATTTGTTCCCCATAAATCGCATTACCAGCCAAAATAATTTTTAAACCATTATAATTTGAAGGATTATGGCTACCAGTTAACATAACTGCGGAAACAATATTTAAAGTACTTGCAGCAAAATATAATATTGGAGTTGGGACTAAACCAAGATCTAATACATTACACCCTGTAGCAATAATTCCCTGTGTTAATTTAGCTATTAACCTAGGACTAGATAAACGCCCATCTCTAGCTACTACTACTTGTTGTGTACCGTTCAGTAAAGTTTTTTCACCAACTACTTTACCAATTAAAAATACATTTTCTTCTGTTAAAGTTTGATCTACAATCCCGCGAATATCATAAGCTCTAAAGATTTCTGAGTTAATCAAAACTATAACCTACCTGTATGACCAAAACCACCCATAGCCCGCTCACTAATTGTAAAATCATCAACAATATCTACAGTGGCTTGAGCGATTTTCACTAAAACTAACTGTGCTATACGTTCTCCAACTTCTATAATAAAAGCTGATTTACCACGATTCCAACAAGAAATTAATAATTCTCCTTGATAGTCTGAATCAATTAATCCCACTAAATTTCCTAAAACTATCCCGTGTTTATGCCCTAACCCTGAACGAGGCAAAATTATTCCAGCATATCCTGAATCCGCAATATATACTGCTAAGCCAGTAGGAATAAGTTGTACATCACCAGGATTTAACAACAAAGGTTGCTCTAAACAAGCTCGCAGATCCATCCCTGCAGAACCAGAAGTAGCATAACTAGGTATAGGTAAAATAGTGCCTAACTTATGATTTAAAATTTTAATTTTTAAACCTAACGGCCATGATTTCATCGTTATTATTTCCAAAATAAAAATTATGCCATGATTTTAAATTTAAATAAAATAAAATAAATATTGCATAAATAATAAATTTTTGTTAAAAAGCTTAATATTTAAACTAGATCTAATTATCTAAATTAATTATAAGAGAATTGTTATGTCAAAAGTATGTCAAGTAACTAATAAAAAACCTATGGTTGGGCATACCGTGTCTCATTCTAATCGTAAAATTAACCGTAGATTTGAACCAAATCTTAAATGGCATAGATTCTGGTCTACAAGCAAAGATAAATTTGTAAGACTTAGAATTTCTAGCCATGGTTTACGTATAATAGATAAACTCGGTATAGATCATATAATTGCTAATCTAGAAGCTACTGGTAAAAAATTTTAATTAAGAGGCAAAAAACATGTCTAAAAAAAGAAAAACTATTATTGTTAAATTAGCATCAACTGCTTCAAAATATTTTTACACTACCAGAAAAAATCCTAAAATGACTGGCGGTTTTCAAGAAAGTGGTAAACTCAAACTAATGAAATATGATCCAGTCATTAGAAAACATGTCTGGTTTGAAGAAAAGAAGATTGGAAAATAAAAAAAAACCATAACTATAACTATAATAAAATATTAAGGATTCTAATATTTTTATTTTTTTATAGATATGGAGCAAAAAGTGGCTGAGTTAACCGACCAAAATAATACGCCATTTACAAAAAAATCACACAGGCCGTGGAACGCTGCGTTACTAGAGCAAACAGTAAAAAACTCTAATTCTACCCAAATAACGATAGATCCTTCTTCGTTTAAACAACAAACCATTAACAACGATCCTAACAAAAATAAAACTAGAACCTCAGAAGAAGTAGATCCATTAAAATTAATGTTAAAAGAGAAAAATTCTCAAAAAAGTCAACTAATTAATCAAATAACTGACAAATCTAATAGCTCTCTTTTACTTGGTGGCTTCTTTCAACCAAACAATATGCAACTTCAAAATTCTGGTCCAAATGGTAGAAAAATTAATAGCTTAATACATGACTTAAAAAGTAAAGAACAAGAAATTACTTCATTAACTGCTAGTTTAAAAATTGCTGAAGCAACAGAAAAAGCGGAACAAGCAGAAATTATTCGTCAAACGGAAGAACATGCTAGATTATCAGCCGAACAACGAATGAAAAAAGCTATAGAACAAGTCCATGTAGCTGCCTCTCAGCTAGGTATTGCTATAGAAAAAGCTCAACTTGCGGAACAGGCCCAGAAAGAAGAAGAAAAGGCTAGAAGAATTGCTGAAGGCAAAGTAAACAAGACCTTAGAACAGGCTAGACTATTAGAACTGGCCTTGCAAAATGAAATTCAAGCTAAAAAAGCCGCTGAAGATAAAGCGCAAATAAGTTTAAACCAAACCATTCAAACAGAGTTAGCTAGACAAGAAATAGAAGGGGCTAAAAAAAAATTAGATCAAGATTATCTAGAGCTAACAGAAAAATTACACAATACGGAAATAGCAAGATACTCTGAAGAAAAAGCCAAATGCGAATTACAACAACAATTTAATCGCTATCAAGAAATTAACGAACATGATAAACAGATCTTAGAAAAAGCTTTACAAAACTCAAAAGTAGATAATACCGAATTAAATTCTTACAATAATGAATTACAAAATCAAATTATAGGGTTAGAAGAATTAATAAAACAACAACAACAACAGCTAATTATGTTAGATACAACTATCAATTCTCTACAAAATCAACAAAATAAATTACAACAAATTATTGAAACTGAACAAAATTTAAGAAAATTAGCTGAACAAAAGGCTAGTTCTGCATTAGCCAGTGCCGCGAAAGCAGAATTATCACGAAAAGAAATGGAACAACAAATAAAATTGATTGATGACCGTGCTAAGCGTGCCGTTGCCCATGCCAGCAAAACTGTAATGAAATTCTTAGACTCCCCAATATCAGCAAATAAAGCTGATCTAAAAGAAAAAGAATTAGACGATAATTATTTAGAAGAATTATTAAAATAATATTATGAAGAAATAACAGTATTGCAGCTAGCTGGTAAATAATTAGTTGGCATAGCGTTAGCATCACTACTCAAAGTTCCACATATATAAGTTATATCACCGCCACCAACACTAGTAGCAGCACTTTGACCCAGTCTAATGTATACATTAGCAATATTACCTGTGCTGGTTGTAACATTAGCCTGTAATTGAAACTGCCCATAAGGATTACCAGAACCATCGGTACCAGTATTATAGGCAGCACTAACACCATTTTTTAATGGACTAGCATAAGGAGTAGTAGAAGCCGATATCGCACTAGGTAAAGTTTGTCCATAACAAGCCACTGTACCTGCAGCCGGAAAAGTAGCGTTTTGTAAAAAATATTGATACACTTGCACTTGGCAAGGGTCTATGGTGGATATCATCTGGGACACGGTTGCTTTATTAACGTATACTTTATAGTTGGGGATAGCAATTGCAGCTATAAATGCAGCTATAGCAACTACTATCATTAGTTCTGTTAAAGAAAAAGCAGTAATTAAAGCAATAATTATTTTATACATAATAATTAATTATAGATTAATTTTTAGGTCGTGTATGCCAGAGTTACCAGAAATTGAAACTATTTGTAAAAGTCTACAAACTACTATTACTAATCATCAAATTAAACAAATAATTATACGTAAAGATACCTTACGTTGGCCAATTAACCCTGAGCTAAATAAAATTTTGCAAAATAAAACTATTAAAAACATCTATCGTAGAGCAAAATATTTATTACTAAATTGCTATAATAAAAAAGACGATAATTCTGGACATTTAATTATTCACTTAGGCATGTCTGGCAAACTTAGTATTGTACCAAAACATTCTAAAAATTATAATATTATAGATAAACATGATCACGTAGATCTTATATTACAAAACGACACTATTATACGTTACAATGACCCAAGAAGATTTGGCTCTATATTATGGACTACAGATAACCCACTTAAGCATAACTTATTAGTCAATCTTGGACCAGAACCATTTGATGCCTCTTTTACTGCTAGATACCTTTTAAAAAAAGCCAATAAAATACTTTTACCAATAAAACAATTTATTATGGATAATAAAATAGTAGTAGGAATTGGTAATATTTACGCTAATGAAGCTTTATTTAAAGCTAATATTCATCCTATGAATGCAACTAAAAACCTTAACTTACTTAAATTTCAGAACCTAATAACTGCTATTCAGCAAACTTTAAAAACAGCAATCCTGCAAGGTGGGACTACTTTAAAAGATTTTTTTGATCCAAATGGAAAACCAGGCTACTTTTCACAAAATATTCAAGTCTATGGAAGAGCTAATCAACCTTGCTTAACCTGTAATACTATAATTTCACAAGTTAAACTAGGACAAAGATCTACTTTCTTTTGTAAAAATTGCCAACCATATGAAAAACGCTAAAGAATTACTAGAACTTTGTGATAAAATTGCTGGGATCAATATTTCTGAATTAGCACATTTTCTAAAAATAACCCCACCTAAATCGTTAAATAACAATAAAGGCTGGATTGGACAATTATTAGAGCAATACTTAGGAGCAACCGGAAGAAATCTACCTATAGCTGATTTTCCACATTTAGGCATAGAATTAAAAACAATTCCAATTAATCTTAAAAATTTACACCCATTAGAGTCTACTTTTATATGTACTGCCACATTTAAACAACCAGCCATGAACTGGGAACAATCTATAGTTAAACTTAAATTATCTAAAGTATTGTGGTTGCCAATAGAATCCTCCCCTAAAATAGATCTAATAAACCGTCGAATTGGTAAAGCTTTCTTATGGCAACCAAATACTAACGAGGCAGCAATTTTAAAACAAGATTGGCAAGAATTAACTGAAATAATACAATTAGGACATATTAACCTACTTTCAGCTAAATACGGTCGTTATTTGCAAATTCGACCTAAAGCTGCTAACTGTAAACACAACTTAGCTAAATATATTACGAACGATGGGGAAACAATACAAACTGTAACTAGAGGGTTTTATTTAAGAACTAGCTTTACTAAAAATATTTTAGCTAACTACTTTGTTTGCTAGATTTATAATCATATTTTATTATTAAGCCCAAAATCTATGGATATACAAAATTTTTATTTAGTTGCCGCAATAGTATTTGGATCTCTCTTGGCATGGGGTATAGGAGCCAACGATGTTTCTAACGCTATGGGTACTGCCGTTGGATCAAAATCTATTTCTATCAAACAAGCAATTTTTATAGCCGCTATTTTCGAATTTTTAGGGGCTCTATTAGCCGGTAGCGAAGTTGCTAATACTATTTCAGAAAAAATTATTATTGCATCCACAGACGATAATCAAATATTAGCCCTTGGTATGCTGGCTTCTTTAATGTCTGCAGCTAGCTGGCTAATCATAGCCAGTTTTTTTGGTTGGCCAGTGTCTACTACTCACACAATAATTGGCGCTATTATTGGTATTGGGATCTCTCAGCTAGGTATTAATTCTATTAATTTTACGCATGTTACCTATATTATATTAGGCTGGATTTTATCACCGATTCTAGGGGCAATAGTTGCCTATGCAATTTTTGTATCAATTCAAATATTTATTTTTAGTAAAACCAAACCATTAGAAGCCGCTAAAAAATCTATTGTTTTTTATGTTTTTATTACTGTTTTAATTATATCGATAATAACTAATGGTAAATTATACCACATAGGTATTACTTTATCCGCTGGTGAAAATATCTTATATTCTACTATATTTAGCTTAATAATATCTATAATTTCCAAATTTTATACTAATAAATTAAATCTAGATCCTAAAGCCGATCTAGTGTTTCATTTTACTAACGTCGAAAAGAATTTTGCTATATTAACTATATTTACTGCTTGTGCTATGGCATTTGCACATGGTTCAAATGATGTTGCCAATGCCATAGGACCAATAGCAGCTGTTGCACACATTGTTAGCAATACAGCTTATTCTGGTAACACTACCATACCAATTTGGCTATTAATGCTAGGGGCAACCGGCATAGTGATAGGTCTTGCTACTTATGGCTATAAGGTAATCGCAACTGTTGGAAAAGGAATTACTGAATTAACTCCTAGCCGGGCCTTTGCTGTATCTTTAGCTACCGCTTCTATTGTATTATTAGCATCTAGTACTGGTCTACCAATCTCTACTACCCATACTTTAGTTGGTGGAATTTTAGGAATTGGCTTAGCACATGGAATGCATGCTTTAAATTTAAATGTTATAAGAACTATATTTGCGTCGTGGATTATGACAGTTCCTATTGGAGCTGCCCTTGCAATTTTATTTTTCTATGTGCTCTTGAATATAGTAAAATTTTTATGAAAGATAATGTGGTTGTTTTAAATGTTTTTATTTTTATTAATCAATCTTATTGTTAACGTAGCAATTGCTAGCGAAGATTTTAATGATTGGGAGCTTAATGATGGTCAACTATGTGGTGGTTGTTACATAGAACCTAAATATCCTCTAGAACTTACTAAAAATCATCCTCCTAATACGTTAATTATTAATGCTAATAAAACTAAATTAGTGTCTAAAGGACTATCTACTTTTAATGGTAATGTCGCTATCGCAAAAAATAATCAACTATTAACTGCCGATCGAGCTAACGTCCAACAAAACACCAATGGTGAAATAGAATCTTTTACCGCTATAGGTAAAGTAAATCTAATTGAGCCAAATATTCGTATTATCGGTAACAAAGCTGAAGTATTACAAAAAAAAAACTATAAAGTTATTTATGATGCAAATTATAGACTTTATAATCGCCACGCAAGAGGAAGTGCTACTAAAATTGAAGTTTTCGACAATGATGGAATAATGAGTTTGCCTAATGCCAGCTATACTACCTGTAAACCAGGCAATAACACTTGGTGCTTAAAAGCTAAAAAATTAGTTTTCAATAAAACTACTGGCCGCGGAACAGCTTGGCACACTAAAATGTATGTAAAAGATGTACCAATATTTTATTGGCCCTATCTTAATTTTCCAATAGACGATAGACGTCAAACAGGATTTCTACAGCCTTCTTTTAGTAATGACTCTAGAAATGGAGCTAGCTTTGGCATACCGTTTTATTGGAATATGGCTCCAAATTATGACTACACTGGTACACCATTTTATATGAGTAAAAGAGGAACTAAATTTGATAACCGCTTTCGCTATTTAACTAATAAATCATTAGGAGATTTGCAATTTAATTTTTTACCAAAAGATTCAGCTTATAATAAAAAATTTCGTCACGCCATATGGTTTTCCAATAATCTAAATATTGCTGAACATTGTAATTTATTTATTAAATACAATAAAGTTAGCGACAATGACTATTTATACGATTTCGGTCAAGATATCGGTCAAGCTAGTCAAACAATTACTAATAATACCCCTGAAGCTAGCCTAGAAGAAGCTATGCAAAATTCTTCATTGCATTTAGAACAATCTGCTAAATTAGAAAATTTTAATAAATACGGTTTACTTAAAGTACGTGTATTACAATATCAAACTTTACATCCATCAAAAGGACCGACTGCCCAAGAACAGTACAAAAAAATGCCAGAAATAGCCTGGAGTTCCAATTTTATATATCTACCAATGCAATATCGTACAAAATATAATATCAGTTATATAGATTTTAAATTACGCGATATTAATGATAATAATATTGGCCCACGAACCACTGGTAAAAGAATACATTTACGCCCTAGCTTAGAACGAAATTTTTATGCTTCTTATGGGTATGTAAAACCTAGAGTACAATTAGACACTTTATCTTATCAAGATTTACAACTAGATAGTTTATCTAAATTAAATAATAAACCAAATAATCCTTCTAGGGTTATACCAATTTTAGATATTAACAGTGGCCTAAATTTCACTAAAACTTTATCTAACAATACTCAACAAACCTTAGAACCAAAAATATATTATTTATATGTACCAAAAGTCGATCAATATCGTTACCCAATATTTGACACCACTGCAACAGAATTTAGTTACGATCAATTATTTAGAGATAATCGTTATAATGGTCCAGATCGCTTAGCAGAAGCTAATCAAGTTACCTTAGGAGTTAAATCCAGCCTGTATCCAGAAAATAGTGAAGAAAAAGCCTCCTTTGGTATAGCCAGAGCTAGATATTTTCGTGGATTAACTTCATATAAAGGGGAAAATTTAGAATTTGGAAGATGGTCACCAATAGCTATGGTACTAAATTACCATATAAACCCACAAATATCATTAGAAGCTAATGTAGTCAGACAAAAATTAAATCAAACTAGAAGTAGCACTTTTACCGGACAATATAGATTAACTGATCAAAAAATTATTAATATAGGCTACCAATATGTACGTTTTACACCCACCCCACAACATCTTGGGCAAACTTCTGTAACTTGGCTAATTAAAAATAATATAAATTTAGTAGGAAAATTTGATTACGATTTAAGCCAAAAACGCCCAGCCTATAGTTTAGCCGGCGTGGAACTACACGGATGTTGTACAATTTTACGCTTTGCTTGGGCAAGAAGCCTATTACCAGAAGAAAATTTTTTAAAAAAACAGTATGATAATAAATTTATGTTACAAATTGTATTTAAAGGCCTTAATGGCGGGGTCGGTAATTTGGGAAGTAGTTATATATCTAGTAGAATTCCTGGATATATGCCTAAAGAAGGTTTTTGATTTTAAACTTAGAGAGAGATAAAAATGGTTAAGTTACGTATAGTTACCTGTGTTTTAATATTATTAAATATGGTTGTTTGTAATATTTCGTATGCTAAGCAGCCGTTAAATAAAATTGCAGCTACTGTAGGTAACGACATTATTACTACTTCCGAACTATCAAACAAAACTAATTTGATAATTAACAATTTATCTAAACAAAATATTTCTCTACCACCTAGAAAAATACTGGAACATCAAGTTTTAAATAAAATTATTTTAGATAAAATTCAACTACAAATGGCCCAACAACTAGCAATCACAGTAGACAGCACTAGCGTTAATCAAACTATTGAAGACTTAGCTAAACAAGAACATTCAACCATTGCTGAATACAAACAAAAAATTCAAGCGGAAGGAATAAAATTTGAAGATTTTAGAGAGCATATAAAAACAGAATTAACCATCTCTAGGCTACAACAACGTGAGATTAGTAACGAAATTAGAATTTCTAATGCAGACATTGATGGATACTTAAATTCACCAGCTGGTCAAGATAATAGTGGAACTGAATATAATTTAGGACATATTTTAATTATAGCTCCAGAACAACCTACTCCAGCCGCTTTAAAAAAAGCAGAAATTAAAGCTACTAATCTTGTTAATGAATTAAAAAAAGGTAAAGATTTTAAACAAATTGCTATGGCCAATTCTGCCGATATGCGTGCCTTAGATGGTGGTGATCTGGGGTGGAGACAACTTAACGAAATTCCCACTATTTTTGTTAAACATGTTCCTAATATGCAAATCAATGAAATAATAGGACCTATTCAAAGTGCTAGTGGTTTTCATATAATAAAACTATACAATAAACGCTCTGGTAAAAAAGCAGATTACTCTGAATTAAGAGTACGACAAATTCTAATAAAACCAAGCAACAATACTTCTGAACAAGAAGCAAAAACAATTTTATCGACTTTACGTAAACAAATTACACAAGGACAAGACTTTGCTAAACTAGCAGAAAAAAGATCCGAAGAACTACAAACTGCTGTTAAAGGCGGAGATTTAGGATGGATCACCGAAGCATCAGTAATCCCAGAATTCTGGGACAACATAATTAAACTACCAATAGGCGAGGTTAGCGAACCATTTAAAACTGAACTGGGCTGGCATTTAGTACAAGTAACTGAGCGCCGTAATGCAGACCACTCTAAAGATGCATTACGTAATCGAGCAACCGAAATTTTAAGAGAACGTAAATTTAATGAAATGCTAGAAATTTGGCTAAAGAAAATTCGTGATGAAGCAAAAGTAGATGTTTTATTATAAAAAAAGATTTGGCCAAAATTTTTTAGTTGATCAATCAATAATACAATCGATTGTTAACCATATAAATCCTAATAAAGATCAAACTTTAATAGAAATTGGTCCTGGACTAGGAGCTATAACTGCCCCATTGTTACTAGGGTGTACCAAATTAATTGCTATTGAAATTGATCGAGATATGATCTCTAAATTAACTAATAACTTTAATAAAGAATTACAAAATAATAAATTAATATTAATTAATCAAGATGTATTAAAAACAGATTTTGCGGAATTATTAACAAATAATTCTACAACTATAAAAACTAAAATTATAGGCAATTTACCATATAATATATCTACTCCATTATTATTTAAATTATTTAATTTAACACCTAATTCTAACCTAGAAAGTATGCATTTTTTATTACAAAAAGAAATAGCCGAACGATTAGTAGCTATACCAGGCAATCGTCAATATGGAAGATTAAGTATTATGGCACAATATCACACTAAAATTAATATTGTTCTTTATGTAGGTTCTAACGCTTTTAAACCAGCACCAAAAGTAGAATCAGCATTAGTACAATTTATTCCACATGCAATTTTACCGGCTATAGCTAACGACTATCAACATTTTAGTCAAATAGTAACTGCTGCTTTTTCCCAAAGAAGAAAAATCTTAGCTAATTCATTAAAAAACTATTGTAATCAGTCTGCTTGGGAAGCATTAAATTTAGATCCTTCTGTTAGAGCTGAACAAGTAAGTGTTGCTGATTTTGTAAAAATTAGTAATTTTTTGTTATCTTTGTAACTTGACGCTCTATCAAACTTAACTAGAATGTAACATATGAAGATCCAACTTCGTGTGTATTCTATTATCAAACAATACCTTTCGAAATGTTCCAAAAAAGAAAGGATGATGATTATTATTGGCGTTCTAATACTAATCTTAATTACTATTTTTTTGATAAAATACATTATAACTAATCGTCATACCGTAAAACATCCCATACGTATTTCCGTTGCCATCGCACCAGTTACTAGACAAAATATCCCAGTTTATATTAATGCTTTAGGTACGGTTACCCCATTTGAAACAATTACCGTTAAAACTCAAATTAATGGTCAATTACAACAAGTTTATTTTATTGAAGGCCAAACCGTTCGAAAAGGAGATCTTTTGGCACAAATAGATCCTCAGCCTTATCTAGCTCAATTAATACAATACGAAGGACAATTAGCCAGAGATAAAGCTTTATTAGCTAATGCATTAATTGATCTGGCAAGATATAAAAAATTATTTGAGCAAGATTCAATTTCTAAACAAACCCTAGATACTCAAGTTTCTTTGGTTGAACAGTATGAAGGTACTGTAAAATCTGATATAGGCCAAATAGAAAGTACTAAAGTCAATTTAAGTTATTGCAAAATAGTTTCTCCAATTCAAGGACGAGTCGGTTTAAGACAAGTAGATCCAGGTAATTTTATACAAACAACCGATCCAAATGGATTAGTAATAATAAATTCCATACAACCAATCTCTGTACTGTTCTCTGTTCCAGAAGATCATGTTTCAAAAATCAATCAAAAAATGAATAATAAAATAAAACTGGTAGTAGATGCTTTTGATCACGCTCAAGCACATCAATTAGCAACCGGAACATTGCTTACGATGAATAACCAAATCGACCTTACCACCGGCACCGTTAAACTAAGAGCATTGTTTCAAAATAAAGATAACGGCTTATTTCCAAATCAATTTGTAAACGTTAAATTAAAAATTAATACACTTAATAATGCAACTGTGATCCCAAAGGCTGCAGTTCAACAGGGAGTGCAAGGAACTTTTGTATATGTGGTAAACGATGAAACCATGCAAGTGAACATTAAACCAGTTGCAATTCAAGAAACTGTAGATGACATAGTAGCGATTTTGAGTGATCTAAAAGTTAATCAAAAAGTAGTAATCGAAGGAGCAGATAAATTAAGGGAAGGTGTTCATATTAACATTCAACAATCAGGATAACCCCTAATGAACCTCTCTCGTCCTTTTATAGAAAGACCAATCGCAACTTCGCTGTTAATGTTAGCTATGTTTTTAGGTGGAGTTTTAGCTTATAAGTTATTGCCTGTTTCTGCCTTACCAGATGTCGATTATCCAACTATTCAAGTATCCACCTTTTATCCTGGCGCAAGCCCAGACGTAACTGCTTCTACTATTACCGCTCCTTTAGAAAAACAGTTTGGTCAAATGCCGGGATTAAATCAAATGACTTCCAGTAGTTCTAACGGCTGTTCAGTCATAACATTACAATTTAGCTTAGATATGAGTTTAGATGTCGCTGAACAAGAAGTACAAGCAGCTATTAATGCCAGCTCAACATTACTTCCAGCTGAATTACCTAATCCACCTATTTATAGTAAAGTGAACCCCGCAGACACCCCTATTATAACATTAGCCATGACTTCTAAAATTTTACCTTTACCGCAAGTTGAAGATTTAGTAGATACGCGGTTTGCACAAAAAATTTCACAATTAACAGGCGTTGGACTGGTAAGCTTAAGTGGTGGTCAACGACCTGCTGTTCGTATTCAAGTAAATCCCACTACCCTGTCTGCGTATGGGTTATCTCTAGAAGATGTACGCTCTGCCATAGAGAGTGCTAATGTTAATACCGCCAAAGGAAATTTTGATGGCAAACAACAAGCCTACACCATTAATGCTAACGATCAACTACTAACTAGTAACGATTATAAATCTATTATTATTACTTACAAAAATGGGGCTCCAATTTTATTAAGTGATGTCGCCGTAGTAAAAGACGATGTCGAAAACACCTATCAAGCTGCCTGGATGAACAATACCCCGGCAGTAATTATGAATATACAGCGTCAGCCAGGCAGTAATGTTATTGATGTTGCCGATAGAATTAAAGCTATGCTACCACAATTATCGTCTACTTTACCAAAATCATTAGAGGTTACTTTACTATCAGACAGAACCACCGCTGTACGTGCTTCGGTTAAAGATGCTCAATTTGAATTGGTTATTTCCGTTGCTCTAGTTGTTATGGTAATTTTTTTATTTTTACGTAATCTTCCTGCAACGTTAATCCCTAGCATATCAGTCCCATTATCTTTAGTAGGAACCCTTGGTGCTATGTACTTATTTGGATTTAGTCTTAATAATCTTACTATAATGGCATTGACTATTGCTACTGGATTTGTAATAGATGATGCGATTGTCATGATAGAAAACATAGCCCGTTACGTTGAAAATGAAGAAGCACCAATGGAGTCTGCTCTTAAAGGAGCCAAACAAATTGGGTTTACGATCCTTTCTCTAACGGTTTCCCTTATTGCTGTTTTAATCCCATTACTATTTATGAAAGATATTGTTGGTCGGTTATTTCGTGAATTTGCCTTAACCTTATCGGTGACTGTTTTAATTTCAGCCTTTGTTTCGCTTACCTTAACCCCGATGTTATGTTCGAAAATTTTACGCTTCAGAAAAGCCTCTGAAATGAGTCGTTTTGAATCGGCTAATAAAAAACTGTTGGATTCTATTATTATGCATTATGGTTATTCATTGAAAAAAGTTTTTGAACATAAGAACTTAACCTTGATTATCGCTCTTGCTACAGTATTAATAACCGGCTTGTTATTTTACTTTTCACCAAAAGGCTTTTTTCCAATACAAGATACAGGTATTATTCAAGGGGTAACAGAAGCACCACCTTCCATCTCCTTTACCGAAATGGCTAAACGTCAACAAAATGTGTCAGAAAAAATTTTAAAAGATCCAGACGTTGAAAATTTATCTTCTTTTATTGGGATAGATGGAACAAACACCACTCTAAATAGAGGACGCTTATTGATTTCTCTTAAACCTACACCAAATCGAAGTATACCTGCAAATGACGTGATCCGACGTCTTACTGAAAAAACCGCTGAAATACCTGGGATAAACCTATACATGCAACCAGTACAAGATCTCACGCTAGATGATCGAGTAAGTCTAACACAATATCAATATAGTTTAAATGCTACCGATCAAAATGATGTTGCAAAATGGAGCGAATTATTAGTAAACAGGCTTAAATTAGAGCCTAAGTTACTAGATGTAGCCAGCGATTTACAAAATAAAGCTCTTCAAACCGTATTAACTATTGATCGTAATACTGCTGCTCGATTAGGTATTACCCCACAATTGATAGATAACACTCTATACGATGCTTTTGGACAACGACAAATATCCACTATATTTACAGAACTTAACCAATACCATGTTATATTGGAAGTTGAACCAAAATTAAAATCAGGACTTAATGCCTTTCAATCTTTATATTTTAATTCTTCTTCAGGCACTCCTGTCCCTTTAAGTGCAATGGTAAGTATATCAGAAACTTTAGGTCCTTTAGCAATTAATCGTCAAGGACAATTTCCAGTTGCTACAGTTTCGTTTAATCTTGCTCCTGGTGCTGCATTAGGAGATGCCGTTAATGCCATAACCCATGCCAAAGAAGAACTATCTATTCCAGATAATATTGAAACTAATTTTGAAGGAGCTGCAAAAATATTTCAAAGTTCTTTGTCTAATGAAGGATGGTTATTAGCAGCTGCTATTATAGTTGTTTATATTGTACTAGGTATTTTATATGAAAGTTATATTCACCCCATCACTATTTTATCTACTCTACCTTCAGCTACGTTGGGAGCACTGCTAGCTCTTCAAATTGCTGGTGATGATTTAAGTGTGATAGCTCTAATTGGGATAATTCTTTTAATTGGCATTGTCATGAAAAACGCTATTATGATGATAGACTTTGCATTAGATCTGGAGCGAACACACCATAAATCACCCCAAGATGCCATCTATGAAGCAGCATTGTTACGCTTTAGGCCTATTGTCATGACAACTTTTGCTGCCTTTTTTGGAGCACTACCTTTAGCCTTTGGCTCTGGCATGGGGGCTGAATTACGCCAACCATTAGGAATTGCTATTATGGGAGGACTAGTTGTTAGCCAACTATTAACCCTCTACACTACTCCTGTTATTTATTTAACCTTCGATACCTGGGCAAAACAAATTTACGATCGTTTATTAACCAACGGTTTAGCAAAGGGGGTTACATGAATCTTTCTGCTCCTTTTATTCAACGACCAATTGCAACTTCGCTAATTGCGTTAGGTTTAGCTTTTTCTGGTATTGTTGCCTTTAACTGTTTAGGCGTAGCGCCATTACCTCAAGTTGATTATCCTACCATCAGCGTACAAGCTGCTTTACCTGGAGCCAGCCCAGAAATTATGGCTACTTCGGTAGCTACTCCACTAGAACGTCAATTTGGACGGATTGCGGGCATTACAGAAATGACTTCAGCTAGTAGTTTAGGAAGTACTCGCGTTACCATTCAATTCGATTTAACACGAAACATTGATGGGGCAGCTCGCGACGTTCAAGCTGCAATTAATGCGGCTAAAGCACAATTACCTACTAATCTACCAGGGAATCCTACCTATCGAAAGGTTAACCCATCTGATGCTCCCATTATGATTATAGCGCTAACATCTCCCACATATACCAATGGACAACTCTATGATGCTGCATCAACTATTCTCCAACAAAAATTATCTCAAGTAGACGGGATAGGCCAAGTTATGGTCGGTGGCAGCTCGTTACCAGCAATTAGAATTGAACTTAATCCTACTCTTCTAAATAAATATGGGATCAGTTTGAATGACGTAAGTAATACTATTGCTTTAAACAATACTACTAGTCCTAAAGGTCAAATTACCTACAACCATCAAACTTATAATATTATGACTAACGATCAGCTCTTTAAACCAGAAGAATATGTTCCTTTGATTATTAACTATCAAAATGGAACTGCTCTTAAGTTATCGGACGTGGCTGATATTACTGAATCGGTTCAAGATCTTCGTAACGCAGGATTTTCCGATGGAAAACCTTCTGTTTTATTAGTTCTTTTTAAACAACCAGGGGCCAATGTTATTACTACTGTTGATAAAGTTAAAAAATTATTGCCTACTCTAAAAGCCTCACTACCAGAAGCCATTGATTTAACGGTCGGCATGGATAGAACCACCACAATTAGAGCCTCTTTACGTGACGTAGAAAGGACATTAATTATTTCAATCTTTTTAGTGATTGGCGTAGTATTTGTGTTTTTAGGAAATGCTAGGGCAGCATCAATTCCAAGTATTACCGTACCATTATCTTTATTAGGCACTTTTGGAATTATGTATCTTTTAAATTTTTCACTGGACAATCTGTCATTAATGGCTCTAACCATTGCAACCGGTTTTGTGGTAGATGATGCGGTCGTTGTGCTAGAAAATACCGAAAGACATATAGAAGAAGGTTTGCATCCATTAAAAGCCGCGTATTTGGGTGCCCAAGAAGTAGGATTTACCGTGGTTTCTATGAGTATATCACTTATTGCTGTTTTTATTCCTATTTTGTTAATGGGAGGGATCATAGGACGATTATTTCGTGAATTTGCCATAACCTTATCTGCCGCCATTCTAGTATCATTGTTTATATCGTTAACCATTACACCCATGATGTGTTCTAAATTTCTTCGACCAATAATTCCCCAACTACAAACCTCTTATTTAAATAAATTAGTAAAACAGTTTCAGCTTTACTATCGAGCTTCTTTACTGTGGGCGCTCGATCATCAACGGCTTATGTTAGGTGCAACTGTAAGTGCCTTAATGCTTTCTGTAATATTATTTTGGATAACCCCTAAAGGTTTTTTCCCTCAACAAGATACTGGCCGTATTACTGGTTCTGTACAAACTGATCAAGATATGTCTTTCCAAACCATGCGTATTAAGTTACTAGATTTTATTAAAATTATAGAAAGCGATCCAGCAATACAACATGTAGTAGGATTTGTTGGAAGCGGCAATACAGGTTCACTATTCATTTCGCTAAAACCTTTGAATAAAACCAAAACATCAGCTACTGATGTTATTAATCGATTAAGACCCAAGCTTGCTAAAATTTCTGGAGCAACTATGTACCTACAGGCGGCTCAAGATTTATTAATAGGCGGTAGACTAGGCAATGCACAATTTCAATATACTATTTCAGCAGATACATTAGAAACTTTAAACCAATGGGCACCTACCATTATGCGCCGTATTGCTAAAATTCCTGGGCTTGCCGATGTAAACAGCGATCAAAGAGACCAAGGATTACAAGTAGTAGTTAAAATTAATCACGATACTGCTGCTAAACTTGGAATTACTACCAAACAAATAGACTCTACACTATATAATGCTTTTGGACAATTTCAAGTTTCTACCATTTATACTGCTATGAATCAATACTATGTAATCATGGAAGTCGCCCCTCAATATTGGCAAAACCCAGATCAATTGAATAATATTTATATTCCGACAAACACTCAAACGTTAGTTCCATTATCAACTATTGCAAGTTTTATTCCATCCTCTACTTTGCTGGCAGTAAATCATCAAGGCCAATTTCCTTCAGCTACTATTTCATTTAATCTACTCCCCAATACCTCGTTAGGTACTGCCGTTGACAACATTAACCGTGTAATGGAAGAACTGCATTTACCACCAGATATACATGGCACTTTTCAAGGAACAGCACGAGCTTTTCAAGCATCTCTTGCTACAGAACCATATTTAATACTCACCGCTTTATTAGCAGTTTATATTGTCTTAGGTATGCTTTACGAAAGTTTAGTTCATCCTATAACAATTTTGTCTACATTACCATCCGCAGGAGTTGGAGCATTAATTGCTTTATTGATTACTAGTACGGAGCTAACAATTATCGCTTTAATAGGAATTATTTTATTAGTGGGAATTGTGAAAAAAAATGCTATTATGATGATAGATTTTGCGTTGCAAGCAGAAAGAACTAAACAAAAATCTCCTCGAGATGCCATTTTAGAAGCAGCTCAGTTACGTTTTCGCCCCATTATGATGACAACCTGTGCCGCGTTATTTAGCGCAATTCCTTTAGCTATAGGTATGGGAGTTGGTTCTGAATTACGCAAACCATTGGGGATTGCCATTATTGGTGGATTACTATTAAGTCAACTGTTAACGCTTTATACTACACCTGTAATCTATCTTAAACTCGGTCAATCTGGCAAATGGCTGAAGGAGCAATGGAAACGATTTAAAGAATTATTTATCCTTACAATTGTAAAAGGCATAGATGTATGAACATGGGTATAAAATACTATAGCATAGGCACAATCTGTATGCTTCTGTACGCTTGTACAATTGGACCAAAATATGTTAAACCTACCGTTGAAATACCATCTACCTACAAAGAAGCTCCAAAAGGTTGGAAAATTGCTCATCCTCGTGATACGGAAGAACACGGATCTTGGTGGAAAATGTTTACTGATCAAAAACTAAATCATCTCGAAACTATTTTAAATAAAAAAAATCTTTCAATTAAACAAGCCGAAGCTCAATATCAAGCAGCTTTGGCCTTAGTAAAAGAAGCTAAAACTGCCTTTTTCCCAACGATCGAAGTCACAGCTGCTGATACTAGACAAAAACAATCAATCCCCAATAGTTTAGTAAGTAATACTTATAATCTTGGATTAAACGCCTCTTGGGAACCAGATCTCTGGGGAATAGTAAAACGCAGTGTTGAAGCCAGTAGTGCTGGCGCAGAATCAAGCGCTGCAGCATTAGCTGCTACTCGCCTTGCTATGCAAGCTTCTTTGGCACAACTATATTTTCAACTACGTATTTTAGATCTTAACCAACGATCTTTAAATAATATAGTTATTGCTTATGAGCAATCATTACAAATAATAAAAAATCAATATCAACAAGGAGTTGCTGCTCGTTTAAATATTTTACAAGCAGAAACCGCTTTCTTAACTGCGAAAACTAATGCTGTTGATAATGGTATTCTTAGAGCACAATATGAACATTCAATCGCTGTTCTAATTGGCCAAGTGCCTGCTAAATTTTCGATAAAACCTTTGTTTTCTAAAATTGTTACTCCAGCCATTCCAAAGAGCGTTCCTTCTTCATTGCTAGAACGTCGTCCTGATATTGCACAGGCTGAACGTCTAGTAACACAAGCCAATGCTAATATTGGGGTAGCCATGGGTGCCTTTTTTCCAGCTATAACATTATCAGCAACAAGCGGATTTCAAAATAGTAGTTTATCTCAATGGATAACAAGCCCTGCTCGATTTTGGAGTTTAGGATCCCAAGTAGCTGAAACTTTATTTGACGGCGGTTTAAACAGCGCTAAAGTAGAGGCAGCAAAAGCCAATTACGATCAAACTGTTGCCAATTATCGTCAAATAGTTTTGCAAGCCTTTCAAAATGTCGAAGATGGTTTAGTCTCTGTTTCACATCTACAACAAGAAGATCTCGCCCAACAACAAGTAGTCGACAAGGCCAAACAAGCTTTAACAATCACCTTAAATGAATATAAAGCAGGAACGATTGCCTATCTAAATGTCTTAACCGCTCAAAATACTTTATACACAGCAGAACAAACCGCAGCTACAGTTAGAGGACGATTACTGGTATCTACGGTTAGTTTAATAACAGCGTTAGGTGGTGGGTATAATAAATAATACAGAGTGAATAGTTACTATATCTCTTTACTGTCTATATAATAGTATGTATTATTTTGGTTAATATATAATAATTAATTAAAATAAAATAATTGGAGATACAATATGCCGTCAACTGCTTTCACTGAAGTATTTGTAACTTTATTACATAGAGATCCTAAAAATCCTGGCTTTACAGTAGAAGAATCTAAAAACGGAAATACATTAACCATTAAACCAGATGTTAATATTGATTATAAAGCATTTTTAGCCGATATTCAAAAAGCTTTTAAATCCCATGCTGATACAGCTGTGCATATCCCATTTAGATTAAATACAGCATCACAACAAGCTAGAATGCAATTTCCACAAATTCAGTATCCTTTACTAAGTTTGTCAGAATTAAAGAGTTTAGATGTTACTAAAATATTAGAAAAACTTTTTGGAAAAGCAGCTCTTGAAAATATTGGGCATCAACTAAAGTGGGAAACAGTTACAACTACTTCTGGTCAAGTCATTTATCGTACACCATGTGCTAAGAAAGATTTTTATTTAAGAGATGCTCAAATTAAAAAATATAAGTATATTTTATCTCACGCTAGTTGGGATAATCTTTATTTAGCATTGTCTAGTAGTAATAGTCATTATATTAAAGATACAACTTCCGATGATTCGGAAATTCTTGGTTCTGGTCCGCTTAGTCAACATTTAGAACAATTATTTTTTATTAGAGAAGAAAACGGTAAAAAAGTTATATATATAGACTTTGAAGGGTTAATAAAATGTATTGTTGCTCCGCAATTCGATGATTTATTACTACAAGAATCTAGTTCTTCTTTTGAGCCTCCTGTAATAACTGTAGATAAAACACATTTTATGTTGTACATGTCTACAATTTTAAAACAAAGTCAAGGGATTTTATTACATGAACATCAAGAACAACAACTTTTGCCGATATCGATAGCATATCGTAATGCTATTCAATCAAAAACTTTAATAGATTTTGTTATTGATTGTAGTGGTTCAATGCAAAATGTTTTTACACAATTGAAGAGCCTACTTAAAGAACTTATAAATAAAATGCACAGTGATAATAGTTTAGATAAATATGCTACTAGTATTAGAGTCTCTCGTTTTGGTTCTAAAGGAAGCAATTTTCCAATAATAACTTTACCACTTACGGAAATAGGCGAGTTACAAAGGACTATTGATGAATTTGAACAACCAAAGCAACAAACAGCTATATATCAATTTATGCAAAAACAGCATGGTTTTTATAAGAGTTTGAGTGAAGATTATAATATTGTTTCTATTTTAATAACTGATGGTCAAGATAACGATAGCGAAGAAATGTATAAACCAAATGCATCAAAGACAGATGAGCTATCAAAAGCCATGGATTCTTTAGCTAAACAAACAAATCCTCCACAATATTTTTCTATTGAAATTGGTGAAAATATAGATGAGATGGTTTTAGAAATAATTAAACTAGCAACCAATGGTACTAGAATTAAAGCTGGTAATAATTTAGAAGATTTTAAATTAATTTTTGATCACTTAGGCCATATGTCTTTATATAGAAATTTTATGTATTTTGCGCAAGAAGCTAGAAAGTTTAAATTACCAGTTATTGAAGGTAGTACAGTTATTTCAAGTAAAGATAATTATTTAGATCCGAATAAACCATTTACTATAAATGGAGTTTCTTGTACGGCATCTACCGCTAATGAACATGAATTATCGCATCAAAATATTTTAACTTCTACAACAGAAACTCAAACAGAAGAAGATGATTTACAAGAGGTAACTCCAGAAACAAGCTTGCAAGGTAGTCCTATGGTAACCTTTATGAGCAGTAGAGCTATAGAGAATTCTGCAACATTACGACAACCACAGGAACAATTTTGTGATAAAAAAGAAAATAATAAACCGTCTGTAGCAGCATTACCATATTAATAAAAAGGTGGCGGCTTTGTCGCCACCTTTTTTAATCCCTCATTACTTGATCTAAAGCTTCACTTCATTGCCAACCGAAATGTCTTAATATTATTGGAGCCAGTACTAATCCAGTAGTACCTATTATTGTGTACACAACAAAAATTTTTATCTCCCACCCTAACCTAGATAATTCCTGTTTAAAGTCTTTCTTTAAATCTATTTCTAACTTTTGTAAATCTTTTTCTAAATTTTGTAACCCAACATTTAAATCTTCTTTAGTTGCAAAACCATCGAGACCAGAATATAAAGTATGAACTTGGATTCTGGCCTGTTTTTCTGGTACTTGTTCTGCTATTAAATCATCATAATATTTTAGAGTATCTATATGTGCCATTTGTTCACCACAAATTAGTATAGTAAATTTATATGTTTTAAAATTATACTTACCCATAATATCTAGTCAACATCACAAAAATGTTAATTGACAAACACTATATCGGCATTACGTCCTACCTTAAAACCCACTAAACATACCATTATAGCACCTATAATTGCACAAATTGGAACAATACTTAAAGCATATTTGTAGCCTGCTAAATCATATTGTCTAAGACCATCGACACTAAGTGTCCCCGTCCAAAACAAATCCATTATTTTACCTATAATAGTATGAAAAAATGAACCACCAAACATATTAATACTATTTAAAAATGCAACCGTTACTCCTAAATATTGCGGCATCACCAGATCGGCACCTGCTGCAAATACTATAACTTGATAACAGCACATAATTCCAACACAAAAAAACAAACAAGAAAGTAACCACCAATTATAAGTATTATTAAATAACAACATTACAAAAGCTAAAGTCATTCCTAAACCACATGCAGTGATAATTGAATAATTGCCAAATTTTTTACTAAAAAAAGCTAATAGTGGCCCGCCAAACAGCATGCCAAAAAATATAAAAGATATCAGTCCAGCTGCATCACTTTTACTTAAATTATATGCTGTTGTTAAATATTGCACGCCCCACACGTCAGCAAAACCTTCTAAAAAACCAACCATTAACAAATTAGAAAACGCCAGGATCCAAATTGTTGGAGAAGCAAGAAGCTTAGTAAAATTTACTATTTTAAATTGCTTGTTTGCTTTTAAATTTGTGGTTTTTTTGGGAGAACGCACAAATAAATAAGTACCTAAACCAATTATGATTGAAACAAAAGCAAGTATTAAAGCAACATTTTGCCAATTATATTTTTCTATCAATAAACTAATTGGCTTACCTCCATAAATAGCCCCCATAAGCCCAACTGTAAACGAAAAACCTATCATCCTCGCATATTGCTCTTTAGGGAACCATTCGGACACTACTTTAGAAACCCCAAGAAACCCTACTGATGATCCAGCTCCTATTAAAAATCTACTTAACAATGCTAAATAAAAATTATTTGTATACGTAAACATAAATGTTGCAATACCACAAATAATTGCAAAAACAAAAACGACTTTTCGTGCACTAAACCGATCCAACAAAATAGCTACTGGGATCTGCATTCCAGCATAACCATAGTAATAACATGCTGCAAGCAACCCAAAACAACTAGCATCTATAGAAAATTGTTCCATAATTTGATGCATCATAAGCCCAGGCCAAAGACGTAAAATAAATTGATAAGTAAAAAATAATAATGGAAAAAGCCACATAACAAATGGCAAATATTTATATTTTTGAGTAAACATAACAACCTCTTTTATTAAGGATTTTTAAAATTTAAATAATAAAAAATTGGTATAAGAGGATCTATATCGGCCTCAGCCGATAATAATGCTAGAAATAATAGTGGTATTAAAATTTCTATATAACATCTAATTAAACACTTGTGTTGTTTAGATAAACAAAAAATTATTATACCCAAATATAGCTAAAAATCCATGGTTTATTCTCAAATTAAATTGACACTAATTTAATCTTGTGGTACAAAGTTAGCAAATAAAATAAGAAACGTATTAATTGTAATTGCAAGGGGTTTATTCTTTATGATGGAAGCATGTATATCAACAGTAAGTACACCGGAACTTGAAGTGACGCCTCCTGTTAGGTTAACGGTTTGCGATACTCCAGATGTTTATGAGTCATTTGAATCTGAATTTGTAAGTCTTGTTGATACTTTTGGTTCTAGGGTTGATTTTTCTAAAGAAGTATCAAAGTGTTTTATATATAGAAGACTTGATTCGTTGGCTAGATTACTAGAATTAGATGGAAATTGTACAGCCGTTGGTTTGTGTAATGGACGTATTTGTATTGGATTAAATCAATCAAAAGATGAAAAACCTGATGTACTGCAACGACGCTATACAGTCATTGAAGAAGTTATGGAATACTTTAGTAAAGTTGCGTTGTTGGCAAAAAAACTACCTAAAAGCCAGAAATTAGACTTAACTTGCCAAAAAGATTTAAATAGAACTGAGATTTTGAAAAAATTGTTCTCTGTAGGAAGGTTTAGAAAAAGAGGATCAGAATCAGGCATCAAAAGTGTGTTCTTGAATGATGAAGATTATGTCAAAGTTATTGAATTAATGCTGTCTGGTGAAATTTTTGATTTACATAAATGTAGTAAATTTTATGATGAAAATTTTGCTTCAATAGGCTTACCAACTGTGACTGTTCTATGTAAAAGACTTTATAATGATTTTATTAGACTAGAAGAAGACATAATAGAATTTAATAATATAACTAGTTCAACAATTACAGAAAAAGAAAAGCTATTATTACCACTTTCAGAAAACCAATACGTAATTTTAAAGGAACAAGTAGGAATCGATAGCCATGCAGAAATGCAAGTTATATTGCATTTCTTAACAGAGGAAGAAAAACTTATACAATCATCCGAAGTACAATTGTCTAGCTCTTTCAATTCTTATTTTATAGGAATATCTAAGCTTTGTTGTTTAAAATGCCATGCACATATAAAAATAATAAATAACATTAGACAAATATCTGGTAGAAAAGGTTTCTTTTTATGTAAAGGTTGGCATGATAAAAGTCCTGATGAAAATAGTAGTAAAGATAAAGAAGGTACTTCTGATAGTTCACAAATAATACCAGCACCCACATCTACATCATCAATCATGTTTTTAGCACCTCCTTCAACACCACCAAAAACAAGAGGCAAACCTAATAACAAACCTAAAGCCAAAGAAAGCCATCAAGACGACAGTTCAATGCCATCTAAAGCAAAAGGTATTTTAAGTGATTCTCAACTAGAAACAATTAGCAAAATCTATGCTGGCACAATGGCACAACTAACTGAAACAACAATAAATAAAGATATAAAAATAGTCGAAACAGCTACCACAGTAAGCGAATATATAAAAAAATTTGTAAAAGCTATTACACACTATGCAACCAAAACTCAAGCTAACTATTATGCTGATAGATCTCCTATATCCCCTGATAGTACAGAGCTGGTTGATAATACATTATTTGATACTTTTTGTAGAATGGTAGGGGAATGGAACGATAGTTTGTATAATATGGGTGGTTTTATACTAGCCAGTCAACAACCAATAAACAAAACCCAGATGGAACAACGTAGTAATTTCCTACAGTGTCTTTGTTCAATGAGTAGTTTTAAAACGCTTTTTTTAAGTTTAGATGATATTTGCAGTGAATTAAGAGCTAATGAAGGTGTAATAACTGATACGTTTTTACAAAAAATAGATGATAGCGGTGAGGAAGAAGCTAGAGATGAAGAAGACGTTCGTCAAAGTAAGAGTGCCGTTATTGTATGGGCATGTAATCAGTTTTTATCAGACCTCAAATATATGGAACAACAGCATGAGATAGAAATAGCAAATTTTAATGACATGGTTATGAGTATTTTTGAAATACCATTGTTCAATTCTCTACCTAAGAAAAACAGCATAATAATAACATTACGAAAGTTATTAGAAAGAGGAGAACATGATAAAAACTTTTCTCCAACAACCAGCTCTTGCTCAATAAGTCCTGTTCCAACAAGTTGTAGTAGTCAACAAACATCATCTACAAATTATCGTAGATTTAAACCAGAATTAATGTTTACTGCCGCCACCCCTGATAATAGCCCTAGTGTTAGACCAAAACAACTTCAATTTGATCCTCAAGAAGTAGATTGTGACGCAGAAATTGAAAAATTACAGCAACAAATTGCACAGTTACGGATTGCAAAGTTACGTATGTTGCAGCAAAATACTTCCTCAGAAATAAAACAAGAGGGGTAACTAGAAGCCTCTCACAAACAGCTTATATAGAGAGGAGATAAAGAAGTGTTAGAAGATCTACCACATGAATTATTAATACAAATTTTGTCTTATAGTAAAAACATACCTGTTTTATTTTGTTTAAAGCAAGTTAGTAAAAAATTCTATAGACTGGTTACAAGTAGCATATCTATTATTGATTTGAGTAGCCTTGCTGATGCTTCTGAGGAATTAGATAAAATAATTGCATTAGTTGATTTTTCAGTTAATGCTTATAAAGCAGCATTAATTAATCGGCATGTATTTACAGTAAACCAAGATAGTGTAATCAAGCTAGCAAGGCTGGCCAGTGGCAAAGAATTAGATATAATAATTGGGATGGCCAATTTTAATGCTACAACGATTGCCTCGATACTAGCCAATGCAAGGGTAGAAATAATAAGTAAAAGTAGCATAGCTAAATTAGCAAGATTGACCAATAGTGTTGATCAATTAAATAGAATAATTAGGTTAATTGGGTTCGATAATACAGCAACTACTGAAGTACTGGCTAACGAAAATTTAGAGGTATCTATGCTAAACCAGTATAGTATACGTAGGTTGCAACTGCTTACTAATAATTACCAAGAATGGCTACAAATTAGAAATAGCTGTAAATATTTAATAACTTAAATATTTACATTCAGAACAGACCAAACATTAAACTAAAGTTTGCTTAAATTCAACAAGAACAACAATTACCCTAAATATAATATATAATATAAAAATAAAGGAACTATATTATGTTTAAAAAAGCTGAATCATCAAAAAAACCCAACCAAAAACTTTTAATAGAAAAATTATCACAATATTTAGCCAGCACTTATTCACTCTATTTAAAAACCCAAAATTTTCATTGGAATGTTACCGGCTCAGAATTTCTAGCTTTACATAGTTTTTTTGAAAAACAATATGATGAATTAGCCGAAGCAATCGATCTAATTGCTGAACAAATTAGAACTTTTGGGGTGTTTACTCCAGGAAGTTTCACAGAATTTTCTAAACTAAGTAAAATAAAAGATGCTATTGGTAAAAAAAATGCAAATAACATGCTTAAAGAATTGTTAACAGATCACCTGTTAATTATAGACTTAACAAAAGAATTACTATCGATCGCCAAAGACTGTAACAATGATGTTACTCAGGATATGTTAATTAATAGATCCAAAGTTCACGAAAAAACTATATGGATGTTACGTAGCTTTTTAGGATAATCATAACCCCAACACTTCTTTAATAAAAGGTATAGTTAATTTACGCTTAGCTGCTAGTGAAGCATTATCTAAATTTTCCAAAATACTAAATAATTGTCCAGTGCTTCTAGATACTCTAGATAATAAAAAATTAGCTACAGGCTCGCTAAGTTGTAAACCTATTTGCTCGGCTCGCATAATTAATGCTGTTATTTTTTCTTGCTCGTTTAATCCTTGTAAACAATACGTAATTCCCCAAGCCATTCTAGATTTAAGATCTGGTAACTGTAATTTTAAACTATTAGGAACGCATCTTGCCGCAACAATTAATTTATGCTGCTTAGCTCGTATATTATTAAATAAATAAAATAGTTTTTCTTCGAATCTACTATTTTCTACTAAATGTAGATCATCTAAACATAATAATGATAAATTTTCTAATCCATCAAAAAAATCAATATTGATTTTATTAGTATTAACTAACAAATTGCTTAATGATATATAAATTGCTGGAATGTTTTTTTCTAAAGCCGAGCTACAACATGCTTGCAATAAATGGGTTTTACCTACTTCTTTCCCACCCCATAAATAAAAAAACCCTTCTTGACTATTATCAAGATCTACAAAATTTTTTAAAGCAAATAATAATTGTTGGTTATTTGTCGAAAAGAAAAAATTAGAAAAAGTCGTATTATCTAATAAATTAAATTCAAGTGGTAATTGAGCAATCATAATTATTACATCTGTAAAGTATACAACAAGACATTATGATCAACAGAATTCTTACTATAACTTTCTTGTAAAATACCACTGCTGGCAATTGCATTTTTTATGAATTCTTTACCACCATTAGCTACCAGCTCAAATTCTACTTCTCCAGCTTGAAATTTAGTAGCCTGTAAACTCTTAATAAAAGATAAATTTTGCAAATAATTTTCAACTCTCACATAATCTTCTAAATTAATAACATTAGTAATTTTTATTACAACCACCTCTTTTTCTTTAGCAGTACAGCTACCAGCTGCATACCGCTTAATAAAACTTTCCATCATTTTATCTATTAAAAGATTAGCTTGCGCTGCAAAATCCACGCCTTCCGTTTTTAATTGCCAATCACTAGTAAAAGACCTCCAAAAATGCGATCCATTCTCTTCTGGTTTATATTCTACAAATATTATTTCATCTACCGAATAACGCTTAGATGCTTGTTTAATTAACATGATTAATTGCTGTTCATCATCTGTTATTTGTTGTAATGCTTCTAAGTCGATCATATCAAACATAGGATACATGACAGACAAACCATTTAATTTTGCTAAAGATAGAATTTGTTGTAGTAATTCTTGATTATGATTTATTTCCGGTGATTTAGACCATATAATAGTTAGTGGTCGATATTCCCCTAAAAATTTATAGTTGCTATCAATTAAAGCTTGACTAACAATTTTTTGATCAAAAGATATTTTTAAGATTATTTGATCCCCAACAACGTCATTATTATAAGAATACTTACTTAAATATTTCTCAACATTTTTTATATCCAAAGTATTAACTTTACCAGTAATTTTTTGTAACACCTCAGAAAGCGCTTGTTCGGTTAATTTTTTTCTTTGTGCCTCGTCCAGCTCTCTTGATGATACTTTAATATCTGCACTATATAAGTCTTCCTTAATTAAAGCATTAGCAGTTCCAACAACCCAAAAAACCAAATATAACATTAACACCAAATATGTTTTTTTCATAGATTACTCAAATACTTTTGGTAAAGTAACTCCTGTTTGACCTTGATATTTACCTTGACGATCTGCATAAGAAACCTCGCATCCATCATTAGGATCCGCCCCTAAAAATAATACTTGAGCCACCCCCTCGTTAGCATAAATTTTAGCAGGCAATGGGGTAGTATTAGAAAATTCTAATGTTACGTGCCCCTCCCATTCTGGCTCTAACGGCGTAACATTTACTATAATTCCACAACGAGCATAAGTTGATTTACCTAAACAAATTGTTAGTACATTTCTTGGTATTTTAAAATATTCTATTGTATGTGCTAACACAAAAGAATTTGGCGGTATAATACAAACATCAGATTTAAGATCTACAAAACTTGTTGGATCAAATTTTTTTGGATCAACAATGGCAGTATTGATATTAGTAAAAATTTTAAATTCATTAGCGCAACGAACATCGTAACCGTAACTAGACACACCATAAGATATTACTTTACCAGAATTAACTTGCTTTTCACAAAATGGTGAAATCATACCATATTCTAGTGACATTTGCTTAATCCAACGATCTGATTTAATACCCATCTATCTAACTCCTATCATGATTCTATAACAATTTGGGAACGATCCAATTTTAAATCTACCGACAACTTGGATAACTGTGCTGCCATACTAGTTGCAATGTTATGGTAAATCTTACTAATACTACTATCTGGGAAAGCCAATACTGTTGGCATCCCTAAATCTGCTTGCCGACGAATACTTAAATCTAACGGTATATTACCCAATAATCGCACATCATATTTATTTGCCATATTACTTCCCCCATCTGTACCAAAAATATCATGCTTATGGTTACAATTAGCACAAACAAAAAAGCTCATGTTTTCAACTACTCCTAAAATAGGAATTTGCAATTTTTGCAACATAACTAAGGCTTTTTGTGCATCCAGTAAAGCAACTACCTGCGGAGTAGTAACTATTACAGCACCACTCACTGGAATTTTTTGAGCTAAAGTTAATTGAATATCTCCTGTACCTGGTGGTAAATCAACAATTAAATAATCTAGTTCTGGCCAAATAGTATCGTGTAATAATTGTAATAAACCACCGCTTACCATCGGACCACGCCAGACCACTGGTGATTCTGGCTCTAATAAATGTCCAATAGAAATACAATACAATCCATAAACATGATGTGGTTGTAATTTATTATTAACAATAGTAGCTTGATCTGGACAACCTAACATATGTGGTAAACTAGGGCCATATAGATCTGCGTCTAAAATACCAACTCTTGCTCCTTGTGCTTTTAACGCTAATGCCAAATTTACAGAAACTGTAGATTTTCCAACCCCACCTTTACCAGATCCTATAGCAATAATATTTTTAATATTAGGAATTTTTTCTACATTTTCTTTATAAGCATGAGTTAATATTTTATTATAACAATTAATTTCTAAACTTAACTTTATTCCAACTTCTTTTGCTAAACTAGTAACTATTGGCTCCAAAACTACTCTTAACTTCTTAGAAAGTTCTAACGAATATTTACCTAATAAAAAATTATATTGCAAATTTAAAATTACTTGACTGTTATTTATAATTAATTCTTTAATACAATTAGCAGTTATTAAATCTACATCTAAATACGGATCTTTATACTTAGCTAAAGCCTCGTAAATTTTAGATTTTAACACTTCAGTTTTTAAGATTTTTGATTTGTGTTGTTTCAATTTTAACCAACCTATACAATACCCATTAACTCCCTATGCCTAACTTGTACATTCGCTAAATTTAAATTTGCCATTTTTAATTGTATAGCAATTTTTTCAGCTAAATAAACTGATCTATGTCTACCTCCAGTACAACCTAACGCTACCGTTACATAACTACGATGATCTGCTTGAAAATGCGCTAACCATTCACTAAGAAATGCTCCCAAATTGTTACTCATTTGTTGTACTATAGTACGTTCCTCTAAAAACTTTATTACCTCACTATCTAACCCAGTTAATGGACGCAACTCTGTTTGCCAGTATGGATTAGGTAAACATCTTAAATCAAATACAAAATCTGCATTTGGTGGCAAGCCATACTTAAACCCAAATGATTGTAATAATAAATGCAATTGTCCTTTTATTAAAGATTGTGAAACACGTTCCCTAATTAAATTATGTAACTCATGTTGCGATAAACTAGTAGTATCTACGGTAAAATTAGCTAAATTAGCAATTGTTAATAACATATTACGTTCTTTAATTATTGCTTCTCGTAAAGTTACCTCTGCATCGCTACTAGTCAAGGGATGCTTACGCCTAGTATCACTAAATCGTTGTAATAATATATTATCACTAGCATCTAAATAAATTATTTCTATTTTTTGATAAGAAGCTTTCAACTGATGCATGGCATTCTTTATACCTGCTAAATCTAATTGTAAATTTCTAGCATCGATGCTTACTGCCGCTTTACAATGAACTTTACCTATTGTTTGTTCTAACAAAGGTAACAGGGCTATTGGCAAATTATCAATACAAAAAAACCCTAAATCTTCAAGAGCATGTAATACAACTGTTTTGCCAGAGCCAGATCGCCCACTAACAATTATTAATTGTTGCATAATTTTAAGTTAACCTTAAATTAATCAACTTATATTATGTACTTTTTACAGAAAAATTTATATAAATTTATAGATCGTTATGTTAGTTGGATTGTAAAAATCTTTTTGGCATAGGTGGGATCGGCAATTTATCACAAACTACATTCCAATATGCCCAAGAACGTGGATCCATAACTACTGGTGGAGCATTTTCCAATGCCTCAGCAAAATCTTTATTAGTCAAGCAGTAGCTGTTACTCCTATGCAAAAAAAGGTTTCTTCGTTATTATGGGTGAAGAGGTTTTAAAATGACATCTGAAACTAACTATAAGTCAAAATTTGAAATTATTGTTAAATGGGTTTCTATTACTTTCATTTCTTGCACGCTGATTTTCGTTATAGGTACTCTCTTATTTACTTGGAAATTTACCCCGTTTATCAAAATAGATGATAACGGGATAGAAATATTAAATGGTGCTGTATCCATCAAAGATGGCGAATACTCCCGTAAGAAATAAAGCCTGGGAACAATTTTATGTTCAGATCCAATAAAACATCTCAAAAAACGCTTCTTTTAGCGTTTAATAACCAAAAGCGTTATTCTTCTTTTGGCTTTAAAACCTTATGGGAACACACACAAAAACCAGATTTGAACCGTAGCCTTGTTCAAAGGATTATAAAAAATTCAGATAGAGTTGTCGCAATACGCTTATCCCCTAAAGGGAACCAAAGAACTACTCCATTACATGTGGCAGTTATAGCAGGAGATAGCAAGGCTGTTAAACTATTGATAGCTGAAGGCAACGAGGATCCAACCCAAAAAGACAAATGTGAGATTTCACCTCTAGATTTAGCATTGGCAATTAACGAAGAGGATGTTATCAATGCAATTGATCCTAATAGACAATACCAATCTAAGTACTCTACGCTTTCTTCAGAAAAGTACATAATTTATGATTTAAACTTAGATTCTAGTTTGGAAGAAATTGAAACAACATCCAACAAACCAAAGTTACCAAATTAACGGAACAACCTCTATTTTCAACTTCCGATTTTACCATTTAGCAGCAAAAAAAATTAAAATCAAAATTTTTGTCAAACCGTATCAAAAATGATTCACCGAGAACTAACAACCACTTGCCCTAACTAGCAATTTTGCTGATCTCAGTTTACACGTTGTAACTTAATGGTGAGCTTTTGCTCTAAACATTTAGCTGCTGTTACTATAGTATGTAACGTAACTGAGGTGTTGTTTTGATCTAACAACCGATTTAGGGCCGCCCTACTGGTATGCATGCTCTTGGCCAGAAGGTAGAATTGGCCAATTAGCACGTAAAACCCATTTAAATCGCGAAAGTCTCTATAAAATGCTTTCGGCTAAAGGCGATCCTAAATTTACTACCATAGCTACTCTACTAAACGGCATTGGGGTTAAATTAGCTATTACCCCTATACAGAAAAAGGTTTCTTAATACTCCTTCAAATCTTTTAACATACAAACCATATTAAATTCATAACCAGCTGGTTTAAAATTATGCAAAGGCACAAATTCTTGTTTCTGATAGAATTGATAAGTTTTTAGGTAATTTGGATCTTCTTCAAACGGAGCTAAAGTTTCTACGATCATGTATTTAACTTTGTGATTTTTAGCATAAATACTCGCAGCTTGTACCAATAAAGTGCCTGCTCCTTGCCCATGAAATTCTGGATTAATACCCATCCAATAAATACTACTGTTTTCTGGGTAAGGAAAATTTAAACTAAGCATTCCTAATATATTAAGACGATCTTTTATGTTAACAGCAACAAAATTAATACAAGACTTAACGCCGTTAATGTATTTTTTATTACTCTCAGGCAACCCAAAATAGTCTGGTAATTTTTCAACAATTTGTTTACATAACTCTGATGCTTGTTTTGAGGTGACTTGCTCTATTAACCAATTACTATGATTATCCACTATTTGTTGCCTTTAACTCTATAACTTTATTCCTAGTTTAATGGCTTGCCTAAAGAAAACAACTAATAAAATCTTACTTCCTATTAGAACAGTTATAAGAACAATCATGGGTCTACTGTCATTTACAAAATATGTATTTCAATTTTTTGCGATATAAATAAATTCACATAAATCTTTTAAAACACAATCACTACACTTTGGTTTACGAGCTATACAAGTATACCTACCATGCAAAATTAACCAATGATGCGCATTAATTACAAATTTTTTAGGTATTATTTTTAAAAGCTGTAACTCTGTAGCTAACGGCGTACTGGCTTTTACCAAGCCGATTCTATTAGAAACTCGAAAAATATGCCGATCCACAGCAATAACAGGTTGTTGAAACAAGGTATTTAGTATTACATTAGCAGTTTTTCTACCTACACCCGGTAAATTTTCTAAATCTTTTCTAGTTGTAGGAATTTGTGATGAAAATTGTTCTATTAAAATTTTACTAATTTTAATAATATTCGTAGCTTTAACCCTAAATAATCCAATAGATTTAATTTGTTCTTGTAATTTTTTTTCACCTAATTTAACTATTTGTTCCGGTGTATTAGCTATTTTAAATAATTTATCGGTTATTTTATTAACCATAGTGTCTGTTGCTTGCGCCGACAACACTACAGCTATTAACAATTCAAAATTATTTTTATAATGTAACTCAGTAGTCGGATGTGGTTGTAATTTTTCGAATCTTTTAAAAATTTCTGAAATTATTTTAAGATCCATATGACTATTAATTTATTAAGATAATCTCGCCATCTTGCGCAATGGTTCATTACCTATCTCAGCCTCAGCGTCTGGTTCAGTCTGAGTTGCTTTATCGCTATATACATACACAACACCACGACTTTTTTTATCTCTAAGTGCATTAAAAAGAGTAACTATCGTTGAACAATGGTTAGATAAATCCTCAACAGACAAAGTAGTGCTACTAGACGAAATAGCATCTTTACCAATATATTCTTCTGTTAATTTAGATAATATTTCAAGAAAATCCCGCGACCGATCGCCAAGTTTTTCTGCTAGTTCTTGTGGGCTTAGTTGAAATTCCACTTGCATCTTTACTAACGTCAATATCGCTTGTTTATTCAATAATTCTTCATTATCGTTTCCATCAAACAACACAAAAGACGTAACTTGACTTTTGTCCTCCGGATTTAATTCTTTTAATTTACCAGACAATAAAGCTTCGTGAATAAAATCATAGAGCGCTTTTGAAAAAATTACTTTGTCTTTTGACGCAATAACTTTTAAACAACGTAATGAATGTTCTACTACACCACAACTACGTAATATTTTTTCCAACCAACATACGGCATTGGGGTGCATATCTTCAATTTTATCGATATAAGTTGTTGCAAGCTCTAGGCCTTTTTGTACTGTATTGTGTTCCGTCTTTATAATCTTTGGTAAGTTATCACCTTCACCACCATCTAATTTGGCATTATTTAATTTAACTAAAGTATTTATTGCACTATTCACTTGACAAAAACATTCTTCTAGTTTTTTCCCTTCATTATTTTTTATTGATTCTTTAATCGTTAAATTTAATTGTAAACATCCATCACTATTAAACTCTGGTAATGGTTCTACTTTATGCAAAGATGGACAAGATGTTATAGTTTTTATTAGCTCAGAGACAAAATAAATATATTTTTCCCCTGGTGATGATAATGTTGGTAGCAATAATTCTTGCAATGCCATTTGATTTGTTTGCATACCTTTTAGTAAATTTATAATATTTAAAAACCCTTCGCTTTTACCTGAATTATATATAGAGCCATTAAAATTAATGACTTTTAAGGAACGGATATTCGCCAAACTAGACAACTCCATCACTTCTAGGCCTTCACTCTCTATAGATAAATGCTCTAATGACGATAAACCACATAAAGCATTAAAAATATTTTTTGGAATATATCTACTATTATATCTTTGATCCACCAAACTCAGTATATTAATGATTTTAATAGATAGACTAGTGATATTTAATTTCGATAAAGCTTCAAAAACAGGAGAAAAAAGATTGTCCTGAATAGGATTCATCCCACAATCTAAGGTTAACTCAACGTTTTGAACTTGACCGCTCGACATTGATTTTCGAATATCTAATAGTTGTACTGTATGTGCTACATTTTTACTACTAATTGTATAATTAATTACTTCCCCTGGCATATCAACCTCATATTATTTTAAATTTTAATTTAAATATTACCACTATATAAGTCCTGAATCAAAAAATAATTTTAGTTCTAAAACAATCAATTATAAAAACAGAAATCAAATAGATTTATATTGCTTAGAATCAAAAGAAAGAGGATTTAATAGTTTAAATAACAACCAATTAACAATAAGTACAATAAAACAAGAAGCAACAACATCACTTAAAAAATGTCCACCTTGTATTATTCTTCCAAGACCAACTATAGCGCCAAATATTATAAACAATAAAAAAACAGTATTTTTTCTTTTATTAAAAACTATAGACCAAGCAGTTAAATAATAAGCAAAAGCTGCATGTCCAGAAGGAAACGAACAATTAGTACCACACTCATTAGAAAACGCAAATACTTTAGTAAATTTTTTTATACCGCTAAATTCAATAATCTCTCTTGGCCTTGCTCTGCCCATATGATCCTTTAGACAAGTGTTTACTATTAAACCAGGCCCTAAGAGTCCAGCGATAACAATGTATATAATTGTTTTATCTATTTTATATTTATTATACACAAATAAAACACCGCAACCTATAAAGTTTATTGCTATAGCGATTGGTATACTATTAAATATTAATTTTATGATTTGATTACTAATCAAATCATTATTATAAAGCAACCTAGAACACGCCATGTCCAAACTAGGAAAAAACATTAACAACGAACATAACAATCCAGATATAACCATAACAAAACTTTTAACCATAATTTATAATAGTATAAAAGCTAAAAATTACGATTAAACTTTTGTTTTTAAAATCTCTTTAAGATCTCTTTGAATAACTTCTTTTGTGGAAAATTTAGCGATTTTTTGTGATTTAATTCTAACGGCTTTAATAGCACGGCGTTCTTTAGCTTTAATAATCATTTGCTTTCTATCTATTAATTTATCTGTTTTTAGTGGCGCTATCTCGATACAATCTACCGGACAAGGATTAACACATAATTTACAGCCTATACATACATCTGTTAGTACAACATGTTTCTGCCCTACGCTGCCTGTTATAGCATCAAATGGGCAAACATCTATACACACCGCACATTTTACACATGTTTCTTGATTAATAATTGCAGTTAACATAATAAATAATTATTATTTTACTCGCATGCCAGGCTGGGCTCCAGCGTGTGGCTCTAAAATCCACAATTTACCGTCATTATTATTACCACTAGCTGCCAATACCATTCCCTGAGATACTCCAAAGCGCATTTTTCGTTCTTTTAAATTAGCAACCACTACTGTACATTTACCTATTAAATCTTCCGGTTTATAAGCAGATTTTATCCCGGCAAATACTTGTTTTACCCCTAATTCACCAACATCTAAAGTTAATTTTAACAATTTTTCAGCTTCCAATACGTTTTCAGCATTAATTATTTTTGCAATACGTAAATCTATTTTAGAAAAATCTTCGATATTAACCTCTGGTGTAGTAGCTGCTGCGACTGTTGTAGTTTCTGTAGTATTAACATTATTAAAAATTTTTTCTACTTGTTCCATATCTACCCTACTTATTAATGGTTTAAATTCAGCAATAACATGATCTAATAATGGTTGATCAATATTATTAATATTTAATTTTATTTTCAAAAAATCTTCAACTAAACTAGTGGTTTTTGGCAATACCGGTTTTAAATAAAACATTAAAATTTTAAATAAATTAATACCAGTAGTACATATTTGATGAACCAAAGATAAATTCTTAGGATCTTTAATTAACACCCATGGTTTTTGATCGTCAATATAGCGATTGGCAATATCTGCCAACACCATAATCTCACGAATAGCTTTATTATAATTTAAATTTATAAACAATTGAATAATAGCGGTTTTTTGTTCTATAAATCGTTGATAAATACTAAGTTCGTGTAAATTATTAGCTAATTTATTAGCAAAATTATTATTGATAAATTTAGCACATCTACTAGCAATATTTACAAATTTACCAACCAAATCAGAGTTGATTCTGGCTACTAAATCCGGGAAATTAAGATCTAAATCATCTACACTGTCAGATAATTTAGCTGCTAAATAATATCGTAAATATTCAGTAGACAGAGATTCAGAATATTGTCTAGCAGTAATAAATGTACCTCTGGATTTCGACATTTTTTCGCCATTGATAGTTAAAAACCCATGTGTAAAAATTTTAGTAGGAGTACGATAATTCGACCCGTACAACATTGCTGGCCAAAACAAAGCATGAAAATATATTATATCTTTACCAATAAAATGATATAGCTCACTATCGTTTTCTTGTTCTTTAGAACAAAAATCAGAAAATTTAATTTTATTATTTTTATCACAAAAATTTTTAAAAATAGATAAATAACCAATTGGCGCATCTAACCAAACATAAAAATATTTATCTGTAGTACCTGGAATTAAAAAACCAAAATATGGCGCATCTCTAGTAATATCCCAAGATTTTAGGCTATCTTTTTCTTTTAACCATTCATTTAATTTATGTTGTATAGCAGATTGAACTTTATTTTGGCTAATCCAAGTTTTTAAAAAATCCCAATAATTACTTAATTTAAAAAAATAATGCTGAGATTTTTTACTAATTGGAGCTAAATTAGATAAAGAAGAAATTGGATTTTTAAGTTCAAAAGTATCGTAGTGCGCCCCACAAACTTCGCAACTATCGCCATATTGATCTAATGCATTACATCTTGGACATTGCCCCTTCACATAACGATCTGGAAGAAAAATATTCTCTACTGTATCATAAAATTGCTCTATTTCTTTAATTTCAATATCACCATTTTTTAATAATTTACTATAAATATCCGTAACAAATTCTTGGTTCTCTTTAGAATTAGTTGTATAAAAATTATCAAAATTAATATTAAAATTATCCAGATCAGCTTTATGCCGTACATAATATTTAGCTACTAATTCTTCTGGTGCAATACCTTGCTCTTTAGCCTTTAGCATTATGGGGGTACCGTGAGCATCGTCTCCGCAAATAAAAAAACATTGATGCCCTAATAATTTTTGCCACCGCACCCAAATATCCGCTTGAATTTTTTCTAGAATATGACCTAAATGTAAATCACCATTAGCATAGTCTAAAGCTGCAGTTACTAATATTTTTCTGTTATCCATATAGATTTCAATATAAATATTGCTAAAAATGATATATTATCTTGTTAATGTTACAAAAACAAACCCCAATTAATTTAGCTAAAAAAATTACTCTGGCTGAAAAATTTTTTTTTAATAGTTCAGGCCTGGGTAAGTCCGATTTAGAAAAAATACTTTCTAGCACTATAAACAAATCCATTAATTATGCTGACTTATATTTTCAAGCTATAGCTTCAGAAAACTGGTACCTAGAAGATAGTATTGTTAAATCTGGTAGCTATAGTTCTTGTAAAGGCTTCGGTTTTCGGGCAATTTCTAACGATAAAACTGGATTAGCATTCTCTGAAGATCTTTCTTTAGACACTCTAAAACAAGCAGCTAATACTGCTTCTAGCATAGCAATTTACAATAAAAATAAATTAATAGAAATAAACCATAGACACAAAATTTGTAAGCATGATCTGTATCAAACAGATAATCCTTTACTATCAATTTCTGATCAAGAAAAAACTGCGCTATTACAAACAATAGATAAATTAGCCAGAAAACAAGATCCTAAAATAACCCAAGTCATAGCTTCTCTTGCTGGATCTAATGAAATTATTTTTATTATTACTAGCGATGGGACCATTACTGCAGATCTTAGACCATTAATTAGATTAAATTTAAAAGTTATAGCAGAAGATAAGGCTCTTAGAACTCAAGGAATAGCCGGAGGTGGTGGCCGTTTTGCTAGTTACAAACTATTTACTGAAAATAACTTGGCTTTAGCTAATTCTTATGTACAACAAGCAGTACGTTTAGCTTTACTTAATTTAGAAGCAAAAGATGCACCAGCTGGTAGCATGCCAGTAGTTTTAGGGCCAGGCTGGCCAGGAATTTTATTACACGAAGCTATAGGCCATGGATTAGAAGGGGATTTTATTAGAAAAGGTTCTTCGGCATTTGCAGGTAAATTAGGAGAAAAAGTAGCCAGCAATTTATGCACCGTAATCGATAATGGTTGTATAGAAAAACAACGAGGTTCTTTAAATATCGATGATGAAGGAACTCCTACCCAAGCTACAACTTTAATAGAAAATGGGATCTTAAAAAATTATTTACAAGACAAGCTAAACGCTAAACTAATGAAACAAAAATCTACTGGTAATGGTAGAAGACAATCTTACTCTCACCAACCTATCCCACGTATGACTAACACTTATATGTTAGCCGGACATAGTGATCCAGAAGATATTATAAAAACAGTTTCTAATGGCCTTTATGCCGTTAATTTTGCTGGTGGGCAAGTAGATATTACTTCTGGTAAATTTGTATTCGAAGCTAGCGAAGCATATTTAATTAAAAACGGCAAAATTACCACTCCAGTTAAAGGAGCAACTTTAATTGGTAATGGCCCAGAAGTATTACAAAAAGTTACTATGGTCGGTAACGATCTACAATTAGATCCTGGCATTGGTACCTGCGGCAAAGATGGACAAAGCGTTCCTGTTGGGGTTGGCCAACCAACTCTTTTAATAAGTGAATTAACGGTTGGTGGAACCGCATGTTAAAACATAAAAATCTAAAACACGAAAATTTAGAATTACTAACTAATAATGTAAAGCAAGCTTTACATTATTCTAAACAAAATAATGTTAGTTGCGAAGTTAGCGCAAACATATCCCTTGGTCTATATGTTAACGTTCGTAATCAAGAGATAGACACTATAGAATTTAACAATCATCAAAGACTGAGTATTACGGTATATTTTAATCAACATCAAGGTACTGTTACAACTACAGAAATACATAAACAAGCTATACAAGATGCCATACTTAAAGCTAAATCTATTGCTAAATTTACTAACCCAGATCCATATTCTGGTCTTGCCGATCCTAAATTAATGGCTAAAAACTTTACAGATTTAGATCTGTATCATCCAGAAAATATTGAACCAGCTAACGCAATTAATACTGCAAAAATTTGTGAACAAACCGCCTTAAGTTTTAATTCAGCAATTAAAAACTCTGACGGGGTAATTTTTAATTATACCTCTAATTTTATGGCCATTGGTAATAGTAACGATTTTATAGCAGCACTACCAACTACTAGCTATAACCTATCTTGTTCCGTTATTGCAGAAGAACAACAATCTATGCAACGTGATTACGATTTTTCTGTTGCTAGATGTTTACAAGATCTAACAAAGCCTGAAACAATAGGTAAAAAAGCAGCTTTATATGCAGTTAGCCGATTGGGCGCTAAAAAACTTTCCACTCGTAAAACAAAAGTTTTATTTATCCCAAGAGTAGCTATAAACTTACTGGAATATTTAATTGTCGCAATAGACGGCAGTAACATTTCTAATAAAGCATCTTTTTTATTAGATCATTTAAATACTAAAATATTTCCAGATTTTATTAATATAATCGACGATCCATTTATTAAACGTGGTTTCGCAAGCCGCACATTTGATGGTGATGGAATTGCCACGAAAAAACAAGCGATTATAGCTGATGGTATATTAAATACTTATTTATTAAACACTTATTTTGCCAGAAAATTAAAATCATTCCCTACTGGCCATGCTAGTGGTATAAATAATTTGATAATTAATCCTTCTAATCCAAAACTTTCTTATAGCGACTTAATCAAAAAAATGCATACTGGTTTAATAGTTACCGAAACTATTGGACATGGTGTTAATTTAGTAACTGGCGATTATTCTAAAGGAGCTTTTGGTTTTTGGGTAGAACAAGGTAAAATTGCCTACCCAGTCGAAGAGATCACTATTGCTGGCAATTTAAAAACTATGTTTAAAAATATTTTAGCAGTTGGAACAGATGTAAATCACCAAAACAATATTATTACTGGTTCTATTTTAATCGATGATTTAATTGTGGCTGGAAATTAGTTGTATCAACACTAGTGTTGTTGCAAATATTGACAACTAACTCTCTTTATAAAATAATGGGCAAATGCCGATTATCTCAAAATTATTTAATCAACCTTGGTTAAAATTATACATGGAAAAATGTGGGTATAAAAACATATCTACAGGAATTTGCCTTGGTTTAGCACATATGAGCATACAAGCCCTGTCACTTGGAGAATTAGATGCTTTTATAGATACATTACAGTTAATTAATAATTTATTTTATAATAAACTGCACAATTGTAACCTTACAAAACAAGAACAAACCGCAATTACTATATTATTAGATGGAATTTCGTTATACCATCATGAAGATACAAAATTAGCATTTAATCTATATAACATTTATAGTTTGTCTGGTTGCTATAAATTAAATCTATTAGACAGTTTTTTAAAAACCTTAGAAGATACTATATCAGATTTCATTAAGTCTGATTTGATAAATACAAAACTTAATAATCAAATTTATTTTATATTACAGAGTAATAATCATGCGGTTGCTTTAGGTTATAATTATAGAAATAACAACAAATGGACAATTGTTGATTCAACTCTACTATTCATGCCAAACGGATTAAATATAATAAGCAGCTCTTATTGTAAAGAACAACTAATACCATTATTATATACCGCCTTTACTGGAAAAAAGATTAATGATTACAATCAAAAAATAGCGCTATTTACAAAAATATTTGTTACTCATCAAGCACATAATCATTGCTCTATAGCCCCCGTTAAAAAGCTCTTTAAATATATATTAAATAAACATAAACACTGGAAAAATTTACATGAAATAAAATCTACCAAACTTAACAATACTATTGTCGGCGGTTCTTGGTTATACGTGGCAGCAGCAAATGGCGACAGCAAAAAGGTACAACAATTAATCCAAGCTAACACCGATGTTAACTCAACTAGTTGCGATAACATATCTGCTTTATGGGTAGCAGCCAAAAACGGTCATACTAAAGTAGTTAATTTGTTAATTAATGCTAATGCAAATATTGATAATCCTGACAACGACGGTTCATCCCCTTTATGGATAGCCGCACAAAATGGTCATTTTAAAATAGTTGAATTGTTAATTAATGCTAACGCAAATGTTAACATGCCTCACCAAAGTGGCGCCACACCTGTGTATATAGCCACTCAAAACAACCATACTAAAATAGTTGATTTATTAATTAAAGCTAATGCAAACATTAACTTACCTACCACTTATGGTATAACCCCATTATGCTTAGCAAAACAACGCAATAACCATAACCTGCTTCTTAAATTAACAGCTGAAACCATCGGCTAATTAACTCATATTGAAACTAAAGCCATTTTAAAAAATAATAGGGTCCTTATAAAAAATATTTTTAAGAGGTTTTTAAAATGCCCATTAATTTAAAATCAACCGGCAAACCATGGCTCATAAACTGCATGGAAAATTGCGGCTATAAAAATGTATCTACTGGAATATGTCTTGGTTTAGCATACATGAGTATACATGCTATGTTAATTGGAGAATTAGGTGTTTTTATTAACAGGCTAAAATTAATTAATCATTTATATCACAACGAAAATTATGCTCTTACAATAGAACAAATTACCGATGTTCTTGCGTTTTTCGATGGAATTCAGTTATATCAAAACCCAAAAATCCATAGCGATTTATTTAAAAAAATAAATAAGGAATAGCTAGAATGCCTATAACACTAACACAAAAAAAACAATTAATAGATCAAATCGCCAACAATTTAACTGGAGATTTTATTAGAACCGATAAAGCAGATGGATTAGATATAGATAGAAGCGGAACAATGCGATGCGGAACAAAAACTTATATGGGAAATGTTTATCCTATATTTGTAGCAACCAACGATATAAAAATTATATTTAACATTGATAACCAAGAATTATTTACAATAAAAGAATGTAACTGTATAAAATGCGGTAGATATCGGTATGTTAACGGAAAACAAAACTACTATAGAAAAATCATAGAAACAAATATAGTTAATCTTGTTATTACAAAAATTCCAAATACTAACGATCAAATAACTTTAATATGTATTGGTAGCGATTGGGCTGGATTATCTGTGATTTTAGCTAATTTATATAAAATCGGTTATATAAATTTCTCTATAATTAATATAGAACAATCCCAAGATAAATATAATAGAAACATGGCACAATTAGAACAAATAAATAATATCGCATGTTTACAATTTTGGAAAGAACTATTTTCAAATGCAAGTATTCAATGCATAACTATCGGTGTAGATACTAAAAATACAAATTTATCTATATTTATCGAACGTTTTATAACAACCCCCAAATTAATTATTTTTGCTGAAGATTTAGGTGATATTGATGATAGAATACTAATTCATAATAATTGTATTAACACAATTGTTGATGCTATAAAAAAAATTAAAACTGAAAAAACATTAGCAAGTGATCACAAGATATTTGTTGTTCAGTTTGACGGAACAATAATAGAAAATAGTATTGTTCCTTCTAGTAAAAAATCTACTAATAGAAATTCTTTTCTGGGATTAAGAAAAGGATTTTTATTATAGCCCACCATGACAATGCTTATATTTTTTGCCAGATCCGCAAGGACAAAGCTCGTTTCTACCTACTTTTTGAATATCATGATTATCATCATTATCATGATGAATATATGTTACATTGCTTAAATCTAATACGTTTAAATCAGGATCTATTTCATCATGCCTATATTCCACAGCTTTAGGTAACTGTAATAATTTTTGATCTATACTATGCATATCGCCACCATCTTGAAACCGCATACGCGCTAAAACTGCAACAACCTCTCGCATAATCGCCGATAACATCGCAGAAAATAACGTAAATGCTTCTCGTTTATATTCTTGTTTAGGATCTTTTTGTGCGTAACCACGTAAATGAATGCTCTGCCTTAAATAATCCATAGTTGCTAAATGCTCTTTCCAATGATTATCTAATACATTTAACATCACTACTTTTTCTAAATGTCTCATATTTTCCGAACCAATTAATTTTTCTTTACTGGAAAATAATTCATCAAAAATACTAATGACTTTTTCTTTTATTTCTTCTGCTGATAAATTTTGATCTATTTCTAACCATTGTTTTATCGATATTTTATGATCAAACTCAAAATCTAAATATTCTTCTAATCCAGATAAATTCCATTCTTCTATTAAACTATTAGCTGGAATAAATTCATTCAAAATTTTTCCCAGCTCTTGATGCAGCATAGAAGCTACCGTTTCAGAAAAATCGTTACTTGCAATTAACTCTGATCGTTGATTATAAATAACAGTACGCTGATCATTAGCTACATCATCAAAATCTAACAATTGTTTTCTAATATCAAAATTATGCCCTTCTACTTTACGTTGAGCATTTTCTACTGCTCTTGTTATAAGTGTGTGTGTAATCGCCTCGCCTTTTTCTAATCCTAATTTATGTAAAATCGCCGAAATTTTATCGGATATAAAAATTCTCATTAAATGATCTTCTAATGATAAATAAAATTTAGTGATCCCAGGATCTCCTTGCCGACCAGTTCGGCCACGTAATTGATTATCAATACGACGTGACTCGTGTCGCTCGGAACCAATAACTTTTAACCCACCAAGTGCTATAACTTCATCATGTCGTTGTTGCCATGCTAACTTACATTTTTCTATTTGTGTCGGATCATTATAATTTGCCTGAACTAGTTCTGCTTTTAAGTTACCGCCCAAAACTATATCTGTACCACGCCCAGCCATATTAGTTGCAATAGTAACCGCACCTGGACGTCCTGCTTCTGCTATAATCTCTGCTTCTTGTTCATGAAATTTAGCATTTAATACCTGATGCTTAATTTTTTTTGCTACTAATAAAGAAGATAATAATTCCGAATTTTCTATAGAGCTAGTACCGACTAATACTGGCTGACGACGACTTATACAGTCTTCTATATCTTCTAAAACTGCATCAAATTTTTCTTGCTGTTTTAAGTAAATCACATCCGGAAGATCTACTCTTCGACAAGGAGCATTAGTTGGAATTACTACCACTTCCAAATTATAAATATGCTGCATTTCATAAGCTTCTGTATCTGCAGTACCTGTCATGCCAGACAACTTATCGTATAAACGAAAATAATTTTGAAATGTTATAGATGCCAATGTTTGGCTTTCATTTTGGATTTTAGCTCCTTCCTTGGCTTCAATAGCTTGATGTATACCTTCGGACCACCGCCTACCTATCATAGCTCGACCGGTATGCTCATCAATAATAATTATTTCTTGATCTTTTACTAAATAATCAACATCTTTTTTAAACAAATAATGCGCTTTTAAAGCCGCATGAACATGATGCACAAGATTAATATTTCCTGCATCATACAAATTTTCCCCTGTTTTTAATAAATTTTCTTGCAATAAAATTTTTTCTATTTTTTCGTGTCCTTGCTCGGTTAATAAAATTTGTCTATTTTTTTCATCAATATTAAAATCTTGTTCTAACTTCAATTGTTTTACTAAAATATTTATATTCATATATAAATTTACATTATCTTGGCTAGCACCAGAAATAATTAATGGCGTACGTGCTTCATCAATCAGAATAGAATCTACTTCATCAACAATAGCATACGCTAAACTACGTTGTACCACTTCTTCTTTAGAAAAAGCCATATTATCGCGCAAATAATCAAAACCAAACTCATTATTAGTACCATGAATAATATCTGCACTATACGCTGCTATTTTTTCTTCTCTAGACATATTGTTACTAGTAATGACCCCTACTTGCAAACCCAATGCATCGTATATTGGCTTCATCCACATAGCATCACGCTTAGCTAAATAATCATTAACAGTTACAATATGTACCCCGTTCCCCGTTAAAGCATTTAAATAAGCAGGCAAAGTTGCCACTAAAGTTTTGCCTTCACCAGTTCGCATTTCTGCAATTTTTCCTTGATGCAAAACAATACCACCCATCAACTGTACATCGAAAGGACGCATATTTAATGTTCGCTTTGCCGCTTCTCTAACTACAGCAAAAGCTTCTGGTAATAATTGATCTAAAGTTTCCCCATTTTTATAACGATTTTTAAATTCTATAGTTTTATTTTTAAGCTCAAGTTCATTAAGCTTACTAACAACCACTTCTAGCTTGTTAATTTCTACAACTATATGGGATAATTTTTTTATAGTGCGTTCATTTTTACTACCAAAGATTTTTTTTAATAATTTTATCAACATTTTTTATAGGCCTATTTACAATATATGAAATATATTAGCATACATTCTATTAATGCTTTATTACAAAATTCTCCAACTATTACCAATATTCGTAATAAATTACAACAACTACAGCAATTAAATAAAATTGTAGCTAAATTACTACCACCAACGATCTCTTGTCATTGTTCCGTTGCAAATTTAAGAGACGGCATATTGATCTTAACAACCACTAGCCCAGTTTGGAATCACCAAATAAACTTTTTAAAAATGGATTTACTTGACAAACTAAGAATTAGCGAGCCTGCTTGGGCCGGGATCAGCTCTATTTTAGTAAAAACTAATTATCTTATAGAGGAACTAACCACATACCAACCAGATCCTATTAATAATATACAAAACACTAATAATAATTCTAAAAAATTTTTTATTTCAGAAAAAAATGCTGAAATCATTAATGGCATTGCTAATAATGAGATCTCTTATCTACCACTAGCCATGGCCCTAAAAAAATTAACAAGTTGACAATACCAATAAAATAATGTCACGTATTAATAATAAACCTTTAAACATAGAGAGATTGACATAAAAAACATACATCATTCTAAAAAGCAATTAATACAAGCTAAAGTCAAGCTAAACCAACTTGAAACTTACATACATAGTTTACAACATGAAATACAGTATATTTTAGGTTGTTTGATCATTAATTTTGCTGACAACATATTTTGTAATAAAATAAACAATATGTTTTCAACTGTAAATATGATTTTTCTTAAAATATATTTTATAGAAAATTTTGATACAACTTTATTATTACTCTCTCAAAATACACTTAAATCCATAAAATTATTAATATCTCAGGTACACAATCAGATTGTTTACTTAACTATTTTAAATAAAATTAAAAAATTCTTATTTGCAGTTTCACAATTTAATAATCAAAAACAGACATTTAGAATTTTAAATAACAACAGCCATGCTAAAATATTGCATAAAATTACTAATTTGACAACACCATGCTTAAACCCAGCAATTTTTTTGGCTAGTTTTGATCTTGTTAAACTAGCCTCCATAAACTTAGATCCCAATATAAAATCATTAAACTTTTGCATTGCTAAGTTACAGTGTTTTATAAGAGTAGCGACCGAACAACCTCAGTGTCCCTGTAATTTTAATGATTTAATGACCATTACTAATCTGATAAATATCTATTATTCATGCCTGGGTATATTTAAAAACTACAAACAACAATCTATACTCTATAAATTTTCAAGTAAATGTTTTTTGAAAAACAGTCATGATCTTTATATAACAAAAAATATTATTAAGTACATAATAGACTGCAACCACGTATTAAGTGTAGAATTAATAAACACTAACGCTAAATTACAAGAATTTAAAAATAAATTACTCCAGGTTATTCTGTTGATGAGTTTTCAATTAAATAATGAGATGTTTTCGGTCACCTGGAGTCACAAAAAGATACCATACAATATAGCACAAGCTAAGTGCTTTTATAAACAATTTATAGAGGTATTTAAATAATGGACAAAAAATATTCTTTCTCTCTTGGTGCAGATAACTTTCGAGAGTTGGTTAGTAGCGATGAATTAAATGTAGATCCAAATAAGTTATTTGTTGATAAGAGTTTGTTTATTAAAGATTTTATAGATAATAATTCTAAAGTTTTACTAATTACTCGTCCCAGACGTTGGGGAAAATCTCTTATTTTATCTATGCTGCAACATTTTTTTAGCAACGAAGTTAATGGGATGCCTACAGAAAATTTATTTAAAAGTTTAAAAATTTCTGAATACATTACAGACAATTCAAAATATAAAGATTATAAGGGGCAATACCCAGTAATTCTTGTAAGTTTTAAAGATTTACAGGGATTAGATTATCCTACAACAGAAGAGAGGGTAAAAGAAATAATAGCTGAACTTTATAGACAACACCTATACTTATTAAAAAGCACTGTTCTTGAACAGACCTATAAATCTCAATTCGAACGCATTGTAAATAAACAAGCTGTTTATGGTGAATTTGTAAGTTCCTTAAAATTTTTAAGTGAGTTGCTATATAAACATTATGGCAAAAAAGTATATGTGTTTATAGATGAATACGACAGTATGCTTAATAATTCTTATAATAACCCAGAATTATTAGAAAAGATAACAATTTTTTTTAACACTTTGTTTGGCTCTTGTTTAAAAAGTAATTTCTATTTGGAGAAAGGATTTATTACCGGAGTATTACGAGTTGTTAGTGGTAATATTTTTTATGGTTTAAATAATCTAAGCGAATATACGGTATTAGATAATAACTTTAGCGAATATTATGGTTTCACAAGAAGTGAAGTTAATGAATTATTTTCTAAAATAAATTTTCATAAAGATGAAGAAATAAAAAATTGGTATAACGGTTATCTTATAGGAAATAATGCTATTTATAATCCGTGGTCTATAATGCAATGCTTAAGCAACAATGGACAATTAACCCCTTATTGGATTAAATCTAGTAATCCATCGATTCTTAAAGATCTATTAATGAATAAGTCTTCTATTGAACATAAATTAACACTACTAGAACTAATCAAAACTGGAACAGCTAACTTAAAGCTTTCATTAAAATCCCAAATATCTTTAGAACAAATGAATACTGATTTAGAATACTTATGGAGCGTGCTTGTGCATGCTGGTTATTTGACTATAGTAAGTCCTACCCAACCGAAACAAATTAAACTTCCTAATACAGAAATAGCGGAACTAATCAAAGAATATATACACGAATGGTTTGTATCAAATCCGCTTTTAACTATTGCTACAAATAGTTTATTAGCAGGAGATCTGGTGTGTTTCAAAAACACCTTAAAAGAAGTATTAGTTTATGATGAAGCATTAAGCTATTTATTAAATACTGCAACATATAATACTTTTAATAGCACCCAACTAATGAATAATAAACATTTGAACTTTAAAGAATTTTTATACCAATTTTTAATTATGGTAGAACTGAAGAGTATAGTTGATAAAGAAACAGCTATTTATGCCATAATTCTTGAATCGCATGACAATAATATTTATAAAAAAGAGTTGAATTTTACAACAATTAATCATGAAAAAAAATTATATATGGTTGGAAACGTAAAAGAAAATAAGGATAAGAATATAGATCTAACATTATTTGCTAAAGAACGATGTTTAAAACAAATTGACATTAATAACCTTGAGGTAAAAGTACAAACCTACAAACTAATTAGGATTGGAATTGCTTTTTGTGACAATGAATTTGAAATAATTTATATCTAAATAAAAATAAATATTGGTGTAGAAGAAAATCTTCAACCACACCAATATTTAATAGTTTAATTAATTATGGCCTACATACAGGTATTTTACGGAATATATCTGGAAGTGCAGGGTTAACATCTTCCGCATGTAACCTTACTACTGGTGAGGATCCTACCGTATTAGCATTAAGTGTTATTGTAGTGGCATCGTCAACAAATGAGGTGTTTCTATGATTATCAAAATTACGAAAGAAAAGCCGACCACCTGTTTCTTTTCTAAGAGCATTACCATATCCAGCACATTCATTAGTTGCTGAAGCATCAGGTCCTGGGAAAAGCTGTTCTATACTTGGATCTTGTACTTCCATAAAACCTGCTTCCCTATATGCAGGAGCTTGTACATCACTAGCAGAGTAACACATTACACCTATAGCTTTATCTTTTATTAGATCGGTAGGATAATGAGCAACATATCCATCATTAGTCATTTGTTCACAAAAAGTTACCGTAGTATCTATTACGGATTTTAAAACATTGGTAGGAAGAGCTGCATCAGGATTATCTAAAACTCTCATTTCTAACATTGCCGCATCGTTTATGGTACGATGTTGTCCAACCCATTTAATTGACTCATCGTTATTTGGGGCTGATATTAAGCCTAGTTTTTCATAAACCTTTAGTAATGTTTCTTGTGCTGGTAAGAACGAGACTGCTCTAGGCATTTTTTTTAGCACAATAAATCCATCTATCGGTTTTACGCTATCATCATTCCAGGTCACAGAAAACTTCAACCATTGAAAAGGTGCAGAGCAAAAATTTCTTACTTTTGTTAATTCAGTAGCATCAGTAATAGTACTTAATGCAGCAATATTTTCAGCTAGCGGTGAGCTAGAAGTAACACCTAGCTTATCTAAACTTTGCTTAAACCAAGTGTTGGTATAGTCATAATTACAAAGATTTCCGTTACTATCAACCTGATAAAGGTATACAGCGTGTCTTTGTTGATCGATATTTCCACGAGCATTTGCAGCAACTATATTGTGTACTGCATTACGATCACCCTCAACTACTGAGCGCATGTGAAGAGAAAAGCCTTCGGTAAAATCACGTTCAACCGATACAAAATTTTTTCCAGATTCATCACAATATGCATTTTTGTTAATTGGACCAGAATATATCTTTGTAGGCATAAAACATTCTCCTCTTCTTTAATTTATTATTGATATTTATGTATTCATACTTACATGAAAATGGCCATTGATCAATAATAACCATTACTGCAACTATTTAACTAAATAACAACATACGATGCAACCATATATAACATTGACAAACGCTACATTCTATTTAACAATCTGCTCTAACCCAAACCCTCGAGAACTAAAATGACAGCAAATATTATTGAATTAAAAAACGTATCGAAATACTACAAAGAACATCCTGTTTTACAAGATATTGATTTAGAAGTAAAAAACAGCGAATTTTTAACTATTTTAGGTCCATCTGGATGTGGTAAAACCACCCTGCTACGATTAATTTCTGGGTTCGAAACCCCTAGTAATGGTACAGTCCTAATGAACGGTAAAGATGTATCTGGCCTTGCTCCACACTTAAGGCATGTTAATACAGTATTTCAAAGTTATGCACTTTTCCCACATATGGATGTTTTTGATAATGTTGCCTTTGGGCTTCGTTGCAAAAATCTACCAAAACCAGAAATAGAGCACAGAGTACGCGAAGCTTTAAGAATGGTAAAGTTAGATAACTTTGCTAACCGTAAACCAAGCCAACTAAGCGGCGGACAACAACAGCGAATAGCCATTGCTCGCGCTGTAGTAAATCAACCATTAGTTTTATTACTAGACGAGCCTTTAAGCTCGTTAGATTATAGTTTACGTAAAACTATGCAACTAGAATTAAAACAACTACAAGCACAATTAGGCATAACATTTATTTTAGTTACTCACGACCAAGAAGAAGCTCTTTCAACTGCCGATAGAGTGGTTGTTATGAATCACGGTATTATTGAACAAATAGGAACCCCTCGCGAAGTTTACGAAGAACCACAAAATTTGCATGTCGCAAAATTTATTGGTGAAGTTAATATATTTAATACTACTGTCTTACAGGCAAACGATAACTATTTACAAGTTGAAATCGAAGGCATGCAATTTACTCTTAAAAACACCAAAAAATTTACATCAGAACAAAAACTTTACACTTTATTACGCCCAGAAGATTTAGAAGTTTGGGGAGCAAGTGAAGTCTCTGATTCAAAAAACATGTATTCTGCAACCGTTGCTCAAGTTATTTATAAAGGCTCTACCGTTGATTTAATTTTAAAACTCAAAACTGGTACTCAAATTTTAGCAACACAATTTTTTAATGAAGATGATGAAAAATTAGATTTTCGACCAGGAGAAGCTGTCTGGGTATATTGGCGAACAGGATGGGAAGTTATTTTATCAGATGAGCCAAAATAAATTATTTAGAAAATTTTCTATAACAACCATATGGTTTTGGTTAGCAATTTTTGCTCTAATTCCAAGCTTTTTTTTGTTGATAACTAGTATATTAATTCAAGGCGACAATGAATTAGTACGTTTGCAATTAACCATATCTAATTATTTACGTTTGTTTAATTCATATTATTTACAAGTTTTTGGACGCTCGTTTATGCTAGCCGGGTTCTGTACTCTTGGTTGTTTAATTTTAGGATACCCTTTTAGCTACCTAATAGCACGAACAACTGAACGATATAAAAATATACTATTACTATTGGTGATTATTCCATTTTGGACAAGTTCTTTAATTCGTAGCTATGCAATCATCGCAATTTTAAAAACGCATGGCATTCTCAATAAATTGTTACTATGGTCTGGCATTATACAAACCCCAATTCAAATAATGTACACCAATACTGCAACTCTAATTGGTTTAATTTATACGCTATTACCATTAATGATTTTACCTTTATATGCTAGCATTGAAAAATTAGATATAAGAATTATTGATGCAGCTAAAGATTTAGGCGCCAAAAGACATCAAGTATTTCTAAAAATCATAGTACCACTAACCTCTCCAGGGATATTTTCCGGTTGTGTTTTAGTGTTTTTACCAGCAATGACAATGTTTTATATCCCAGATTTATTAGGTGGGGCTAAAACAATACTAATTGGTAATATTATTCAAAATCAGTTCTTAGCTGCCCGTGATTGGCCTATGGGAGCTGCCATCAGTGTAGCGTTAACCTTATTTATGGGTATGGTTTTACTAATTTACTGGAAACGCCACCCACATCAACAAGAGTTATTATAAATTATGAATAACAGATTTATTAAATCATTTTATTTAACATTAATTTATTTGTTTTTATACATCCCTATTTTGGTACTTATTGTCTATTCTTTTAATGATTCTTCTTTTTCGTTAATTTGGAAAGGCTTTACATTACAGTGGTACCAAAGTTTATTACAAAACACTGATCTACAAATTGTCGCTCTACATTCATTAACAATAGCTATTTTATCTGCTACGGTAGCTACGATCATTGGAACTATAGCTGCAGTTTCTTTTTATAGATATAAATTTTTTGGTAAAAAACTATTACATAGTTTGCTTTTTATATTAATTGTTTCTCCTGATATCGTTACTGGAATTTCTTTATTAATTCTTTTTTCTTCTATCAAAATGCCTTTGGGGTTTTGGTCTTTATTATTGTCTCATATTACATTTTGTATACCTTTTGTAACAACAACAGTGTACTCTCGTTTAATAGGAAGCGATAAAAATTTGATTGAAGCTGCCAAAGATTTAGGTGCAACCGATAGTACTATTTTTACCAAAATTCTAGTACCGTTACTTTGGCCAGCCATTTTAGCTGGTTGGCTATTAAGTTTTACTTTATCTATGGACGATGTAATTATAAGTTTTTTTGTTACCGGACCGGAGTTCGATATCTTACCATTAAAAATTTTTTCAATGGTAAGAGTTGGTATAAAACCAGAAATTAATGCTTTATGTTCGGTAATGTTTATTATTACGATAATAATAGTACTAATTTATCAATTGATTAGCTGGAAAAAACCAAAATGAAAATGTATTTTAGCTTTAGTTTATTATTATTAAACTTAATAATTAACCCCATATACGCAGAAGATAAAATACTTAATGTATATACTTGGGCTGGTTATTTACCAGAAACTACTATACAACAATTTGAAAAACAAACAGGAATTCGTATTCACCACTCAACTTATTTAAGCAACGAAGTATTATACGCAAAATTAAAAGCCGATCCTGATGCTAGATACGATATTATTATGCCATCTACTTATTTTATAAATAGAATGGTACAACAGCAATTAATTCAACCAATAGATAAATCTAAATTAACTAATCTTAAAAATATTAATCCTGCTTTTTTAAATAGAGAATACGATCCACATAATGAGTACAGCCTGCCTTACTTATACAACACTACCGGAATTGCAATTAATAAAAAATATCACCATGAATTTAAAAATGCTTCTTTAGTTTCATGGAAAATATTATGGGATCCAAAATATAAAGATCAATTGCTAGTATTTGATGACACCAGAGAAACATTTGCTATGGCTCTAATGAAATTAGGCTATTCCATAAATGACACTAACCCAGACCATATTAAAGAAGCATTTGAACAATTAAAACTATTAATGGATAACATTAAATTATTTAATACTGAAGCACAACGTTCTATTTATCTAGATGAAGATATTACCATTGGCATGGGCTGGAATGGTGATCTTTTTCTTGCTAAACAAGAAAACCCAGCTCTTACTCTTATATATCCTCAAGACGGCTTTCTTATTGCATTAGATTGTTTAGCTATCCCTAAAGGAGCAAAACATATAAAATACGCTCATCAATTTATCGATTTTTTATTACAAGCATCTGTAGCTAAAGACATTGCTTTACTTAGTGGGTTTTCAACTTCTAATTTAGCTGGCATGCAATTATTACCAGAAAACATTAGACTCGATACGTTTCTTTACCCGGATCATAGTACTATGAAAAGATCACAAATTTTAAATGATATTGGAGACGCCGCTCTTATTTACGAAAAATATTTCGAATTGTTAAAACTTTAAGATTGTGCTATGTTTAATTTTTCTAAACTTAACACTAATGCATCCTGCTTACCGTTTTTAGTATTGTAATAATTTTTTCTAATATACATCTCAACAAAATTAAACTTTTTATATAAATTAATAGCAGGTAAATTATTTTTGTGCACTTCTAAAAAAATTTTATTGCCACACAAATTTATTAAATAATATATTAACTTACTACCTATACCAATTTGTTGCCAACTAGGCGCCACTGCTAAATTTAAAATATGTGATTCATCAATAGAATTATATATAGCAACAACTCCATATCCCACAATTACTTGTTCAACCGTAACCACAACAGCATTATACAATGCAGCACAACTAATAAATATTTCTTTAGGCCAAGGATCTATGGCAACTTGATTTTCAATATTTAATATTTGTTCAAAATCCTGTTCTTCTGCTTTTCTAATTATTACAGAATCGATAATTTGGTTTTGCATAATAATAAATCTTGATAAGCTTGCCGTTTATTTCCCTGGTTTTGTAATAAATCTTCTGGATGCAAAACTGTAGAAATAACAATTTTTTTTAAATTTAAATAGTCAAGATCTAAAAAATTTAAACTACCAAATTGTAAAATCAATTTTGTTTGCTCACAATAAGTCAAAATTTTTTTAGTTAGGCTATTTTTTTGTTCTAAAGAAAATTGTTCTTTGTTATTTTCATTATAATAAAATGTTACTGTTGTTAATTGTTCTTTTAACAAATCTAATACTAACAACATTTTTTGTTGTAAATTTTTAATCTCTATATATTTACAATCGGCCTTATATAATGATTTTTTAATGGGTAAAATCGCTAAACATACCGATTGTTTATTAATTACAGTTGCTGCAAATGGAAACAATGTACTTTTAGCTACCCAAAAATTCATAAAAAATAGCTTCTATTTAATTGCTATAATTTTTGATTGATTTTGTTTAGAAGATGGTAATTTCCTTCTAAAAAACCCAAATAACCCAGACAACATGTATAAAAAGAAAATACTAAATAAAATTTTAGGAGGATCCCAAGCGATTAAAGCGTAAATAAACACTACTAAAAAAATAGTTATAAATGGAACATTACCCTTAAGATCTACCTCTTTAAAACTATGATAACGTAAATTGCTAACCATTAATAAAGATAACGCCATTACAACTAACGCTGCTATTTCGCTAATAGTTTTACCTGGAATATCAAAATCCGTACCAACCCAAACCATACCAGCAATTACCGCTGCAGCTGAAGTACAAGGTAACCCAATAAAAAATTTTTTATCCGAATTTTGATTTTCAGACAAATTAAATCTAGCCAAACGCAAACCAGTAGCTGCAACATACATAAATGCTACTAACCAACCAATTTTACCTAAATACTGCAAACCCCAACTATATGCCATTAGTGCTGGCGTCATACCAAAACAAACCATATCTGATAAGCTATCATACTGAGCCCCAAAAGCGCTTTGAGTACCAGTTAATCTAGCTACTCTACCATCTAAGTTATCCAAAACCGCTGCTGCAAACAAAGCCATACATGCTAACTCAAAATTAGCTTTCATGGCAGCAACTATTGCATAAAACCCAGCAAAAAGACCTGCTGTTGTTATTATATTAGGAAATAAATAAATTCCACGTCTTTTATGACGTTCTATTATATGCTCTTCACTAGTATTTTTAATATCTAAATCTATATTTGACATATATTTTTATCCAATTTCTCTTGTAATATTAGCACCTAATTGCCGTAACTTCTCCTCTATACACTCATACCCGCGATCTATATGATAAATTCTATTAATAATAGTTTTGCCAACAGCCGCTAACCCTGCCAATACTAAACAAGCTGAAGCACGCAAATCAGTTGCCATAACTTGAGCTGCTTTAAGGACATTATTACCTTTACAAAAAGCTGAATTACCGCGCACTAAAATGTCAGCTCCCATACGCCTAAGCTCTTCAATATGCATAAATCTATTTTCAAATACTGTCTCAGTAATCGTAGCTGAACCATTAGCTACACAATTTAAAGTAGTAAATTGTGCTTGTAAATCTGTAGGAAATCCAGGAAATGGTGCAGTACAAATATCTATTGCTCTAGGTAACTCTCCTCTCATATCTAAGGTTACAGAATTTTGATCATGACTAATATGAGCACCTGCCGCCTCTAATTTAAATAATACTGATTCTAAATTGTTAATATTAACTTGTTTAATTTTTATTTTACCCCTAGTTAACGCGGCTGCAGCTAAATAAGTCCCGGCTTCAATCCGATCCGCAATTACTGAATACTGACAGCCAGATAAAGATTCCACTCCTTCAATTTCCAAAGTATCAGTGCCAATACCAGAAATTCTAGCTCCCATTTTATTTAAAAAATTAGCTAGATCTTGTACTTCTGGCTCACATGCTGCATTTTTTAATACAGTAGTCCCTGTAGCTAAAGTTGCTGCCATCATTAAATTCTCTGTACCAGTAACTGTAACTGTATCAAATATAATTTGAGCTGCTTTTAACTTACCACGCTTACACGTAGCTTTTATATAACCATCTTCTATACTAATCGACGCTCCCATTGCCTCTAAACCTTTAATGTGCAGATCTACCGGTCTAGGGCCGATTGCGCACCCACCTGGTAAAGACACTTTTGCCTCACCAAATTTAGTGACTAACGGCCCCAAAATTAAAATTGAAGCTCGCATGGTTTTTACTAATTCGTATGGAGCACAATAATTATTTATTTTTCTAGCATCCACTTGGATATTAAGCTTTTCATCAACAGTCAACCTCACTCCCAGTTGAGCTAATAATTCCATAATAGTTGTTACATCATGCAAATGAGGAATATTAGAAATAGTAACTATTTGATCGGCTAATAATGTCGCTGTTAAAATTGGTAACACTGCATTTTTTGAACCAGATATTTTTATTTCCCCAGTTAACGGTGTACCGCCAATTATTGATAATTTACTCATGATACGATATTACAGGAAACATTTGATCTAAACCACTGACTTTACCTAAATCAGATAAAAATTTTGGCATTTCATGAATTTTAATATTTTTTTTATGACTTTCAGCATACCTAACCCATGCAGATATAACTGCTAAACCACTACTATCAGACGCTTTAAGATCTCGTAAATTAATATTAATTACTTCCAAATTGGCTATTGTTTGACAGCCAAGCAACATAATCCCTTTTGCATTATCAAAATTAATCATACCTTCTAAATACAAATTATTTTCATGGATAACAATGTTACAATTTTGCATTATTCACTTACATTTTCCGGCTTTTTTAAATTTTGATTATTATGACTCCTAATTTTAGCTGATACTACTTTTAAACCATGCATTCTTATATCATCGCTGAATTGTGCTCTAAACCCTTGTAAAATGCTTACTCCTTCTATTATTACGTCATAAACTTTCCAAGAATCTTCCACAGATATTAATCTATAATCAACTGACAAATTATCTTTGTCAGGACGAACTACCGTACTTTTTATTTGAATACGCTTAGCATTAAGATCTCCATTGTAATTTTGAAATTCTATTTTTTCTTCAGAATAACTACTCAAAGTAGAAGAATAGGTCCTAGTAAGTAATTTTTTTAATTCTTTAATAAATTCATTTTGTTCAGCATCAGCAGCTTTACTCCAATTGCTACGGCCAGCGATCCATTTACACATTTCATCAAAATCAACATTGGGTAAAATAAAATTATCTACTATTTTGCATATCTCTTCATTAGTTTTATGTTTTTCTCCTTGATAATGCTTTAACTGAGTTAATACTCGATCTGTTATAGAATGTAAAAACTGCACTGGATCTTTTCTTGGGATAGTATTTTCAGTAGGAGCAGGAGCAGTAGAATCCACCGCAAAAACAGACGTACATCCAAATATACTAATAAAAACTATAATTTTAAATATAACATGACGCATATTAATAACCCCTTATTTTTCCTTTGCTTACTTTATTCTTTCTTCCCTGAACTATTAGATCCAACTGCAAATTTTGAAATTAAATCTTCCAATAATACTGCTTGTTGAGTTAATTCTATTACATCTCCCGGCTTAAGAAATGCATCTTCCATACCTGGCTCTATACCAACATAATTATCTCCCAATAACCCTGCTGTTAAAATCTTGGCTGATGAATCTCTTGGAAGATTATGGTATATTTTACTAATATCCATCTCTACTAATGCTTGATATTCATTGAACTCATCATATATTAAACTAATTTTTGCTACCATTCCAACTTTAACGCCATTAATAGTAACCTTTGATTTTACTTTTAATCCACCAATATTTTTAAATACTGCCTTTAAAATATAGCCTTTTTCATGATAAACACTTGTTAACCCACTAACTTGCAATGCTAGCATTAATGATGAACAAATTCCTAATATTACAAACAATCCAACCCAAAACTCTATTATTTTTGTTTTCATACCTTAATTTCCACGAAACATTACCGCTGTTAAAAAGAAATCTAACCCTAAAATCACTAGCGAAGAAAATACTACTGTATTTGTAGTAGCTCTACTTATACCTTCCGAGGTAGGCACACAATCAATTCCTTGAAACACTGCTATCCAGGTTGTAGAAATTCCAAACACTATGCTTTTTATTATACCATTTACTACATCTGCTCTAAAATCTACTGCATTTTGCATATTAGACCAAAAACTACCATTATCTACCCCTAACCATTCAACCCCGACACAATAACCACCAACCACAGCTATTGCATTAAAAATTAAAGCTAAAATTGGCATAGAAACTTGCCCAGCCCAAAATCTTGGAGCAATTACCCTTTGTAAAGGATCAACCCCAGTCATCTCCATAGATGATAGTTGCTCAGTTGTCTTCATTAACCCAATTTCTGCAGTAAGAGCTGAACCAGCTCTACCTGCAAATAACAATGCTGTCATTACTGGTCCTAATTCTCGCACTAAGCTCAACGCTATCATTTGCCCTAATGCTTGTTCCGCGCCAAATTTCACCAGTATAGTATAGCCCTGCAGCCCTAAAACCATACCAATAAATACACCGGATAACATTATAATAACTAATGACAATACTCCAACAAAATATACTTGCTTTAATAGCCTATGAAAACCTTTTTTAAAATCCGGGATACATACTATAGCATTAAACAACATACAAGTTGCACTACCGACTTTACTGATAAAAGATATTGCTACATGCCCAGATTGATTGATAATAAATAATAATTGTTGATTTAACATGAAAACAAGTCATCTCTATAGTTATTAGCAGGATAATGAAAGGGTACCGGCCCATCTGGTAACCCCAATATATATTGCTGCACCCATGGATTACTACTGTTTTGTAATTCTTCGGGGGTACCACACTCCACCACTCTGGCATTAGAAATTAAATATACATAATCAGCAATGCTTAGTGTTTCATGAATATCATGTGATACTAATATAGTTGTTAAACCCAATAGGTCGTTTAACAATTTTATCAATTTAACCAATACTCCCATAGATATAGGATCCTGCCCTGTAAAAGGCTCATCATACATAATTAAATGTGGATCTAAAATAATTGCCCTTGCTAAGGCTACTCTCCTAACCATCCCTCCCGACAGTTCCGAAGGCATCAACGAATGGGCCCCACGCAACCCAACCGCTTCTAATTTCATAAATACTAGATCTTTAACCATATCTTCCGGTAAATTGGTATGTTCACGTAATGGAAAAGCAACATTTTCAAATACACTTAAATCTGTAAATAAAGCTCCACTTTGAAATAACATTCCCATTTGCTTACGCAATTTATATAAATCTTTACGTGATATATTGGTTATCTGTGATCCTAGAACTCTAACCATACCCTGCTCTGGTAATATTTGTCCTCCAATTAAACGCAACAAAGTAGTTTTACCACAACCAGATGGTCCCATAATTGCAGTTATCTTCCCTTTCGGGATCCTAACATCAACTTGGTCCAAGATAAGCTTTTCTTTTCTTAGAAAAGTAACTTTTTCTATTTCTACTATGGATGGTATATTGCTAATCATTATTTATAATTATGATCTATTTTGTAAAAAAATAATTTAAATCTAAATTTAAAGTTAAAATTAACATATATTTTAAAGGATTACCACCAAATCTATGTATAACTGAATACGCATAGAGTTTCGGTGTGTTTTATTTTTGGTCTTTGCTTTTTGGCTTAAAACTAGAAATTATATTAGCAACTTTACCTAAATCTAAGGGCTTTTTAGTGCCGTTAGTTTTAATATCTTGCTTATTCTGTCCTTTAGATAATTTAAATCCCAATAAATTAATTATATATTCATAGTCTGCCTTTTTATTGTCATTTTCTTTTGCTTTTGTATTAGCCACATCTAGAAGTGATGTATATTCCTGTTCTTTTATTACATCTATACTGTTTAAAATTTCTTTAACTACTTCTATATGTCCATTTTCAATAGCTATATATAATGGAGTTTTACCATGCTTAATTACAGCATTTATATCTTTGTTTTTATTTTTCAAGAACTCTTTTACTACATCCACATGCCCATTTAGAACGGCCATATATAAAACCATTTCGCCTAAATCAACATAATTATTAGTATTGGCTTTCTCAGTTTTTAAAGGCTCTTTCACTACATGTGCATCATCGCTATTATTAGCGCTATTATAAGCTATCTCGAACCCTGTTGTACTAGTATGTTTAGCGTATACGTCTGTCTTTTCGTTTGCTAAAATCATTTTAATTATTTCTTTATGACCATTTTCAATAGCTATATATAACGAGGTTTTACCCAACTTAGTTACAGCGTTTACATTTACCTTATTATTTTGCAATAACAATTTTACTATATCTGCATAGCCATTTTGAGCAGCTATATATAACCAGTATGAACCTATTAAACTCATGCGCAATTGATTGGTTGTAGAATTATAATCATGTATTTCTTGCCAAGACATATCTTCTCTTAAACTATTATCTAAAAAATTTACATCACTATTATTAAACGCTTTAGATGCTTTATCACAAAAAATTCTTGTTGAAAAACCTACCAACTTATTGCTTCCATTAGGTTTGTTATTATTTAATAATCCTTTATTTGCAGGCAAGAACACATCATAAACATCATCAAAAATTTTTAATATCGTTTCTGCCATTTTTTCTATATTTTCTGGTTTGCTAATATTAAAATCAAGAATACCATTTGATAATTGATTTTCGTCAATAATACTCCAATTTTTTGCTATAACATCATAACCTAATGCAATTGCATAATTATAACTATGCAACCAAAAAAACACCGTATAGTTTTCTTTATCTAAAAATTCATGTTTTTTAGCATCAACAGCCGTTATTAAACTACTTAAATATTGCTTAAGCTCATCTAATGTATAACATCCAGAAAAATTATGTATTTCCTTATAATTTGACATCTCTTGTTCATGAAAACTATTTATAAACTTTACTAGTTTTTCATGAGATAAATTTATTTTTTGTGGGTAACCAGACATAATAACTAAAATAGTTCTCAATATGATAATTGACAAGCCCCAATGAATAACCTAGGTTTAACCTATGTACGTAAAAAATAAAACTACAAAAGCTTTCTCGATGATAGAAATACTAGTTGCTATTTGTATTATTGGACTTTTAATAGGCGTTGCAGCATATACTTACCCACAATATACTGCTAGATCCCAAGTAACTGCCGCTATGCATATATTAGACCAATATGTACATGCAGCACAAAATTATTATATTGAAAATAGCACCATGCCATCTAGTATGGTTCAAATTGGAGGAAACTATAGCACTAACTCTGGCAACGATGTTGTTAGCAATGTAACCTTGACTACAACTGCTAGCAGTATATCTATATCTGCTAGTTTCAGCTCTACCTCTTCAGCAGCAGTGCTTAGGGGTAATAGCTTAAATTTACAACTTAACGTTAGTAGTCCAGGGGCTTCTTCTAATGGCATGTTTAGTATAACTTGTACTGCTACTAATATAGCTAATACTTATCTACCAACCACCTGTCAGAAATAACTTTATGTTAATATATTAATCTATATTTAAAAAAATTTTTATTGTTATTTCTTGTTACTTCTTCTGCTTCTTTATAACCTTTTATACGTTTAATCCTAGCTTCCCTCATTCCGTTCTCATCAAAAACATTTCTAATTCCTGGCCTATCTTTTTGTAAAGGAAAAAAGTCTCTAGCTAAAGCTACTAATTTACTTCCTTTTAATTCTTCCCAAATTGTAGGCCAAGAAGCCATTTTAGAAATTATTACTTTATTATTCAAACCATCAACTATGTTATCTATTTCGTGTTGTGTTTTTAACCAAGCTACCTCATCGCGCCAATTAATAAACTTGCTTCCCAATTTTGTTCCAGAAGCAACCAAAAAACTTTTTTTAACAATTTGTTTTGCCAATTCTTTTGTAGCTTGCTTACTAAATAACATAATCGGCATAGCATTAACAGAAACACAACTAGCACCGGTACACATGGAATTTAATAAACATTCCGCAATATGCCACCCATTTAAACCTTTAGTATGAGGCAAATACATCCTATAAATCGTTCCGGGATGTGAATTTAAAGTATTTATAATATTAGGTGCACTTAAATAGCTTGTTATTAATTCAAAATTTTCTCGAGAGTAAATGTTAGGATGCCGTTGCATAATATTTAAAGATCCAGGACTCTCGAAACCTATGCACTCTATACCGAATTTAACAGCTGATAATTCAGCCATAACCGCTCCGAGAGAATGGCCTATTATCTTAAAATTATAATTTTGTGTTTTAACTAAATTTGATCTTAAAATCTCTTCCGCTAAATTATCTAATTCACTCTGTCCGGGCGGAATAAAAGACTCATTATTAATTCTAGACAAAGCTAAACCAACATCAGTAATGACATTAAATATGTTATTGGTCCCTCTAACTGATAAAACTATCTTCTTTTTTTCGTCATTAATAAACACAACATAACGATTACCCCAAATACCTTTATCTGTAGGATCTTTTAATCTTTGAACCCGCCATCCCTCAGGTAAATTATATGTTACTTCCCCAGAATTTATTAAATATGTTTCCCTAGATAATATTGCGTATTCTGCTAACAAGACGCTTCCTCCTTGAATAGTCTTTAATAATTTTATACTAAAATTTTTTAACGCGCCCGGAGAGATTCGAACTCCCGACCGCCTGGTTCGTAGCCAGGTACTCTATCCAGCTAAGCTACGGGCGCTCTTTTATATAACTACGGAGAGAGAGGGATTCGAACCCTCGATGAAGTTATAAGACCCCATACTCCCTTAGCAGGGGAGCGCCTTCAGCCGCTCGGCCATCTCTCCTATAGATTTATTCAGGTAGCCTATTACAATTTTTATTCGGAGTCAAAGTCGTCTTTGTCCTCAGAATTATTTTTATTCAATTTTTCTTCTTGAATACGCTTATAGATTTCTTCTCTATGTACAGAAACTTCTTTGGGAGCATTTACGCCAATTCTAACTTGATTACCTTTTACCCCTAATACCGCTATCGTAACATTATCTCCAATAACCAAACTTTCCCCAATCCTTCTAGTTAAAATCAACATTTGTAAATCTCCATTTTGTAAATTATAAGTTTTATAAAAATAATTATTGCACACTGTTTGATATGATATGTCAATAATGATAATTAATTTCTTCCTAATTCCTCCTCTTTTATAAAAGAATCCATAGGCATAAGAGAAAAAGCTTTATGTAAAATTTTAATAGCTAACTCTAGATCTGTTTCGTTTAATAATATAGATACTTTAATTTCTGAAGTAATTACTTGCTGAATAACTATATCTTCTTGATATAGGCTGCTATAGACCTTAGCTATCAGTTCTGGGTTAGAATTAAGGCCGAGGCCAACCAAAGATAACTTAGCTACCTGTATATAATTAGCTATATCTTTTTGACCTATCAAGCCATTTACAATGGATTTACATTGATCTAAGTATTTGCTACTAATTGTAAACGATAATACGTTATCGTGATTAGTCAACATATCAAATTCTATATGAGAATCAGCAAGATTTTTTAAAATCAATAAGATATTTTTATGTTCAATTTTTTGTACAAAAATTTTTATTTGCTTGCGAAGAGTGGCAATTTTAGCTACTTGTTGGTAATCCAAATTATTTTTACATTCAGCAATTAATGTACCTGCATTATCTTTTTGATTAAACGAAGATAAAACCCTAATAGGCATATTATAATAACCACCTAACTCAATTGCTCTAATTTGCATTACTTTAGCACCTAAACCCGATAACTCCAGCATCTCAGAAAAATCAATACTATCTAGCTTTTTAGCATTTGGTTCTATGTTAGGATCAGCTGTATAAACCCCATCTACATCTGTATAAATATGACACTCTTTAGCTTGTAATACTGCTGCCAAAGCAACTGCCGTAGTATCCGAACCACCTCTACCTAATGTAGTAATATTGCCCTCAATATCTACCCCCTGAAACCCAGCTACAACTACTACCATTCCGGCTTGTAAATCTTGATAAATCTTATTAGGATCAATGTTTTTAACCCTAGATTTATTAAAACCCGCTCCATCTGTTTGTATACCAAGCTGCAACCCGGTGTAAGAACGAGCTGGACAACCACGTTTAATAAGCGCTATACATAATAATGATATTGTTAATTGCTCCCCTGTTGCCAATAATGCTGCCATTTCCCTGCTATCTGGATCAGGGGTAATTTGATACGCTAAGCTTTCCAATTTATCTGTTTCACCTTGCATAGCAGACACTACTACTACTACTTGCTGTTTTTTTTGATAAAATTGAAAAATTTTTTCTGCAACAACCTCTATTCTTTCGATATTAGCAACCGATGATCCACCAAATTTTTTTACCATTATAGACATAAATATTTAGCTCCTGCCTTATTTATAATTGTTCCATTATTTTAGTATATCCAGCACTTAATGCTTCCTTTAAATTTTTAAAATTATTACCGCTAGCTTCAGCCAAATCTTCTCTACCGCCACCTTTTCCATCTATAAAGGTAGCTACATATTTAATTAAATTTACTGCAGAAATTTCTTTTGTTATATTTTTGGTAACTCCAACTATAATTATGGCTTTAGAATTATATTCACAACCTAAAATAATTACTGCTGTTGTTAGAGATTGCTTTAACTGATCGATTGCTAATTTTAAATATTTAGGATTAATATTTACACTTGTTACCAAAACATTTACACCATTAGAAGTTGTTTTAACCTGAGATATTAAACTATTAACTTGCAAAGTAAGATTTTTTTTCTCGTTTAAATCTAAATGTTTTTCTAGTTCTTTATTTTTATGTAACAACTGTTCTATGTAGTTATTAATTAAATTCACATCAGAAATTTTTAATAATTTTAATGTGTTTTGTATTAACATTTGGCTATCACAAATATAATTTATAACTTGTTCGCCAGTTATAGCTTCAATTCGACGAGTACCTGATGCAATAGCTTCTTCAGTGACAATTTTAAAGCAACCTATATCACCACTTCTGTTGACATGGGTACCACCACATAACTCTACAGAAAATCCACCTCCTATATTTAACACTCGCACTAAATCTTGATATTTTTCATCAAATAATGCAATGGCTCCTTTAGCTACTGCCTCTTTAACTGTCATAATAGATGTGGTTGTTGCAATATTATCACGAATTTTTTCATTAACTAACCGTTGTACGGCTACAATCTCTATAGCAGTCAATGGTTGAAAATGTTCAAAATCAAAACGTAATCTTTGATCATCAACCTCTGAACCTTTTTGTTTAACATGTCCACCTAATACTACCCGTAATGCAGCTTGCAATAAATGTGCAGCGGAATGGTTTAATTTAATTTTTTGACGCCTACTTATATCTACTTCCGCCGAAACAACCTCACCAACTTTTAACATGCCCGTTTCTAATTTACCAATATGGATAATATGAGCATTACCTATTTTCTGAGTATCTGTTACTGTAAATTTAGTGCCACCATCGACTAATAAAATTCCTGTATCTCCAACTTGCCCACCGCTTTGTGCATAAAATGGCGTAACATCCAGAGTTATTTTAGCCATTTCTCCAAATTTTAAATTGTTAAGTGTTTTGTTGGTACTATAATCAAAAATTTGTAAAACTTTAGATTGACTTTTATTTTGATCATATCCAACAAATTTAGTTTCTGCTAAATTTTCTAAGTTTAAATTTAAATCATGGAATTTATTTACTTGCCGAGCACGAGTTTTTTGTTGCAACATGGCATTTTCAAATCCAACCATATCTAATGTCATCAGATGCTCTCTAGCTACATCGCTAGTTAAATCTACAGGAAACCCATAAGTATCGTATAATTTAAAGACAATTTCGCCATTTATAATATTATTAGTAGCATGATTAATTTCTGTCTGAAGCAACGATATACCATGTTCTAAAGTTTTAGCAAATTGTTGCTCTTCAGTTAAAAATATTTTTTCTATTTTGCTTCTATATTCTTTTAATTCAGGAAAATCTTGCCCCATAATATTAGCAATTTTTTTAACTAACAAATAAAAAAATGGCTGCTTTCTGCCCAATTTATACCCATGTCTAATTGCTCGTCGCATAATACGCCGCAATACATAGCCACGCCCTTCATTAGTTGGTGTTATTCCATCTACTATTAAAAATGCACAAGCACGCAAATGATCCGCTATAACCCGCAATGATGCATGTTTTAAATCAGTAATCTCTAATAATTCAGCTATCTCTTTAATTAATTCAACAAATATATCGATTTCATAATTATTATGTACAGCTTGCATTACTGCAGCTACCCGTTCTAAACCCATACCAGTATCTACGCAAGGACGAGGTAAAGCGTGTAATTCTCCATCTACAGTCCGATTATATTGCATAAAAACTAGATTATAAATTTCTACATACCTTTCACCAGGATCGCCTAATCCTGGTGGATTACCAACAAAATTATGGCCATGATCATAATAAATTTCTGTACAAGGACCACATGGTCCAGTATCGCCCATGGCCCAAAAATTCTCATCTTCATCACACTTAGAAAATCTATTAGGATCGATTTTAATATCTTGCAGCCAAATATTTGCTGATTCTGGATCATCTTTATATACCGTAATCCATAATTTTTCAGGAGAAATTTTTAATTGTTTAGTAATAAATTCCCAGGCATAAAAAATTGCCTCTTTTTTAAAATAATCACCAAAACTAAAATTACCTAACATCTCAAAAAAAGTATGATGTCTAGACGTAAACCCTACATTTTCTAAATCATTATGCTTACCTCCAGCTCTCAAACACTTTTGACAACTAGTAGCTCGCTTATAATCTACTGTTTCCTGGCCTAAAAATATTTTTTTAAATTGTACCATCCCAGCACTAGTAAATAACAAACTAGGATCATCTTTGGGCACTAAAGAAGAGCTAGCCACAATATTGTGGCCATTACTCTTAAAATAGTTTAAAAATAATTGTCGAATTTCTCTGGTATTCATAAACTAAACTAACTCTTCTAGTTCTGTCTCTTCTAATTCTAAACTTTCTAGGCTATTTTCAGCAATATTACTGGAGTTGCGTAATTGTATATTAGAATTAGTTAACATTTGTTCTTTAATTTTTTGTTCTAATTCTTGGGCAATTTGAATATTTGATTTTAAAAATAGTCGCGCACTTTCTTTACCTTGCCCAATTTTATTGCCAGCATAACTATACCAAGCACCTGATTTTTCGATTAATCCTAATTTAACTGAATAATCTATAATTTCACCAGCTTTACAAATACCTGTTCCATAAAAAATTTCAAATTCTGCTTGTTTAAACGGAGGAGCAACTTTATTTTTAACTACTTTAACCCTAGTATCGCTACCAATAATTTCAGCTTCTTCGGTAGTTTTTTTACCAGTAGCTTTATTTACAATATTAGCAGCACCTTTTATAGAACCAATTCGCCTAATATCTAACCGTACTGATGAATAAAACTTTAATGCATTACCACCAGTTGTAGTTTCTGGATTACCAAAAACCACACCAATTTTCATACGAATTTGATTAATAAAAATTACTAAAGTATTAGTCCGTTTAATATTTGCCGTTAATTTACGTAATGCCTGAGACATTAACCTAGCTTGAAGACCCATATGTTGATCTCCCATCTCGCCTTCAATCTCTGCTTTTGGAGTAAGAGCCGCTACTGAATCTATCACTATTACATCTACGGAACCGGAACGTACTAACATATCTGCAATTTCTAAAGCTTGTTCACCAGTATCAGGCTGCGAAACTAATAATTCATCAACCTTAACTAATAACTTTTCTGCATAAGATAGATCTAGAGCGTGCTCTGCGTCTATAAACGCTGCCACTCCACCGTGACGCTGGCACTCAGCTATAACTTGCAAAGTTAAGGTTGTTTTACCAGAAGATTCTGGACCAAAAATTTCAACCACTCGACCCTTAGGTAAACCACCTATACCTAGTGCTATATCTAACCCGAGAGAACCAGTGGAAATAGCTTCTATATCTCCAACTACCTTATTATCTCCCATTAACATAACAGAGCCTTTACCAAATTGCTTTTCAATTTGCGCTAAGGCAGCATCAAGCGCTTTCTGTTTATTTTTATCTATATTCATGATATTCGTTATACTCATGTACATTACCCCATATAAAATTTAGTTAAAATAATTAATACCAAACAAAAACAATATTCCTATTGTACTTAAACCAATATAAATACCAATGATTAAGTAGAATGCAAGATATTTTTTTGCTAGGGTTTAATCTTCCCCCCATCTATTTATCTTTCAAATAACGGGGAGAAAGGAGGAGGATAGGAGAAGTTGACGCTATTTACGCAAAGTTAACGTACTTAATAATTTTTCTAGTCTAACCACAATCTCATGATAATTCTCTGAGCCAATGCCTTTTATAACGCTATTTTGAGCTTCTTGCCATAAAGGTACACAAGTTTGTACTAATGCCTTGCCTTTGTCAGTTAAAATATAAGCTTTAGATCTTTTATCTACAGTTTGTACGGTTGCAATCAATTCCATATTAGCAAGTGGTTTTAAATTACGGGTTAAAGTAGTCCTGTCCATGACTAAACTTTCAGCTATTTCTGTTAAAGTTTTAGCAGAGGTAGAAGCTAAGGCTACCAATAAGGTAAATTGGGTAGATCTTATGCCAGATTGCTCCAAGTAACGATCATAGTATTGAGTTACTGCTCGCATCACCTTACGCATATTAAAACAACAACATTGCTTGTTGACATATTCATATGACTGTATGTATGTTGGTTGATTATGTTGCTCCATTTAAGTTTACCCCCTAACAAAGAGTGTAGTATTTCACCATGATGAATTGCAAGTTATTGCCAAAATTTTTTATAAAATTTTTCTAAAGTTTTTTTAAATCATGTTACAATCAATGTTTATGAGTCTATTAGTTGATTTTTTTCCAATAGTTATATTTTTTGGGGTCTTTAAATGGAAAGACCTAATGGCTGCGACTATAGCTGCTATGCTTGTGTCTTTTATTCAATTAATTATAACTAAAATCAAAACTAACAAATTTCAATACCTACAATTAATATCATTTTTAAGCCTATTCATATTAGGCAGCTTTGCTTTAGTCTGTAAAAAAGAGATTTTTATCAAATGGAAACCAACCGCAATTTATTGGCTGCTAGCAATTATTTTCTTAGGTACCCATATTTTTAACAAACAACCATTATTAGAAAAATTGAGTAATAACACTTTACAATTACCTAAAAAAGTTTGGGCTAAGCTTAATATATTATGGATAATATTTTTTATATTCATGGGAACTTTAAATTTATACATAGTATATCATTTTGATACTAACACTTGGGTTAACTTTAAATTATTTGGAACACTGGGCTTAACTACAATATTTGTTGTATTTCAAGCAATTTTTTTATCTAAATATTTACGTGTTGAATAATTAAAATATAGATATAATTAATAACTATGATGTTTTTTACTGTATTAATTTTAGCTATTTTAAGTGGCGCAGAAATAGATTTGTTTACCCCTAGTTTCCCAGAATTACAAACTGTTTTTAACTTATCTCCATTTACTGTCGAATTGTTGTTAAGTGTTAATCTTATCGCTCAGTGTATAAGCGCACTAATAGTAGGAAATCTTGGTGACCGTTATGGTAGAAAAAATATTATTATTACTGGCCTAATTGTTTTTATAATAGGCAGTTTATTTTGCGTATTCGCAACCCATTATTGGTGCCTATTACTAGGAAGAATACTGCAAGGATTAGGTATTGCAGGACCAGCAGTTCTTAATTTCTTAGTAATTATTGATAATTACCCACAAACAGAACAGCTACATAAAATTGGATTGTTAAATGGTTTTGCTACTTTAGCAATAGCCTTCGCACCAGTTGTTGGCAGCTACACTTGTCTTTTTTTTAAATGGCAAGGTAATTTTGTTATATTATTATTATTAGGAATTATTTGTTTAATTCTAACCATATTATTTTTACCACCAAGCGAAATTAATCATACTGTTAAAATTTCTATAAAAGAATATAAACCAATATTTAGTTCTAAAATTGCAATTTATTTTATTATAACTATTTGTTTTATTACACAAAGTTACTGGATTTTTGTCGGTATATCTCCAATTTTATATATGGAGGCTTTTAACGTAAGTCTAAAAAATTTCGGCATCTATCAAGGATCTTTATGTTTGTTTTTCGCCATTGTAAGTTTATCTAGCGGCTACTTAATAAAACAATTTGGAACCAAAAAATGTCTTTTTTCTGGAATTTGGTTACTAATTATTTTTGTTGTTGCGACTTGTTTATTAATAATTTTTAAGATTAACAACCCAATTACTATTACTCTAGTTTTACTACTAGAAGCTATTGGGGTGGTATTCCCAATTAATATTTTATGGCCATTAGCTTTAACCGCTGTTACAGGCGCCCCAAGTCGTATGACCGCTATTATGACTACTAGCAGGTTAATTTTAACCTCTGTTGGATTACAATTAGTAGGTTTTCTTTATAGCGGGGTATTTTTTCATATCGGATTAGTAATGGTATTAAGTTTAATTATTGGCTTAACTGCCTGTTATAAATTACTTAAAATTATTACAATATCATCTGCTACTTCATCAGAAAATTTTACTTCGGCGCAACTTTAAGTGTAGAAACAAGATGAGCGCTACCTAAGCTTGGTAATTTTGCTAATGTTCCTGCTTCACTTTTAACTAGTTTATCCATATTCTTATTATGAATTTCAATAAAATCTTTAAGTTGTTTCTGGGATGGATCAATACTGGTTATATCAAATTTTATATAAATTTTTTCTTCTGTTGGGGCTTCGGATCTATTTATTGCATCTGCCTGTTGTATAATTGTTATTAATTGGTCTGGTTTAAAACCAGTAGTTGTAATTATTCCTCCCTTAATAAGGGTAGACATACTTTGTAACGTCGCTACCGCATGTCGTATTAAATCTTCTTTATTTTCTGATAAGAATTGTACTGCTTGATCGTTACCTCGCATAATAGTTTCTTTTTTTGTACCATCTGGTTCACAAGATACTACTTCCCAAGTTGATTGATCGTTTGCTTCTGTAGGAGATACTGTCTCAACTTTAGCAGTGTTATCTCCTAAAATTTTATGTTCCGCTAAATAACTTGCCAAACTAGCTGAGTCAATTTTTCCTTGCGAATTAATAACTAGAGGCCATGCTTCTTCAACATTACTCAACAAACCATCTTTATCTTTTTTTTGTGGTGGTTTTCCAGTAGGAATTTTAAGAGTTGGTATTGGTAAAGGCACATTGGTAACGTCTACTAAATATTTGCCATCGTCTCGCCCAGGACGGCCAAGATTAGTATCAAGATTTAAAATATTTGGTTCTGACGGTACCTTTTCCCCTACGTGTCCGTGAACATACTTAATACCATAAGCTTTATCCTCAACCCCAATAGTACTATCTCGTTTTAATGTTACTATGTTTCTATTCCATATAGTATTTAATATAATATTTTCTATATTACTGTGTTCTCTATTATCGTTATCGTTAAGCTTTCCAGAGTTTGCTTCTTCTTCTAAACATGCAGATACTTTGTTATCTGTAACTAATTTACTAAATTCTCTATTAACAAAATCTATAGCCCCAGTTAAATCATCTAACGTAGAGTCATCATATACAAATTTTTCTCCTTCAGGCATGGTTTTATTAAATTTTTCAACTAAATCTTTTATCATTGCCAAATCAATCGGGGCATGACTATAAAGAGCAATAGTATTAGGCGCGACAGTTTTATCAATCGAGTAAGACAATAATTTTACGTTAGGTTTATAGGCGCTATCTACTAGTTCTTTTAGCTCTGTAGAAGTTGTAAGATTTTCTTCTATAAAACCTAAAAGTCCCTGGTTTTTATACGGTATGCCCGCATTATTTACTCTATTACCAGTAAGAGAACCTAACTGACCACCATGATCCATTGTTGAACTTGTAAAGCCTGCAACACACCCTTCTTCATAAAACCTTACAAATTCGGCGCTATGATTAGAAAAAATAATTTCGGTTGGTACACATTCATCTTTTAATTTTTTTAAAACTAGCAATGTAAAATAATCATTATTACCTCGATCTGCAACTTCATCTCCAATAAGCCTAACTGTTGCTTCTTTGGCATGTTCAGTAAATTTTGCTCTGTTTAAAATATCTTTAAATTTGGTTAAATCTGCTACATCTAATGGTTCTTCTTTATTATAAATAGCTATAATTTCTTGATAATCTTCTGCTTCTTTACCAAGCTGTAACACTCCCTGTTTTATTAAAAAATAAATAAACTTTACAGAATTACCGTGAAGGTCCCCTATAGTTAACTGATCCCCAGAATTCAGCTTGTCTGGTGAAATTGGGTATATACTTAAATCTACTGTTTCTTCTGTTTTTAGAGGCATAACAATGCTTATACACAAATCTTATTTACTGTTTATTAATTAAGAATAGTTTATAAAATAGATTAGCAACGCTATTGTATATACTAACAATTTATTTACTCTATATTTAAAATATGTCTACACCATTAAAAAAAATTAAAACAGCAACCCAGGATCCAGAATTAAAACAAATTTTTGATCAAAAAAATATTAATAATATTTTTAATAGTTTTATTTTAGGGGATGAAGGTAAAACAATAATCGACAGTCTTTTAGCAGATTATACGTCTACCACCCAAGAAGAACCTCCTCGTGGATTTAGTTTAGGTAGCTTTAAAAAAATTGTAAAATTTGTAGTTAAACATCCTTTCGATACTTATTCCCTATGCAAACTAGCACTATCTCCAGCCGAAATAAGAACTCCCATTCTTCTAAATTATTATCAACAAAATTCCACCAAAATAACAGGATTTTTACAAAGTTTAGCTGGTAAAAATTCTTTTGTTGATTTAGTTGTAAATTTATTCACTAAACAACTAACCCAAAAAATAGATGCTACTATAAAACAACTTGATGAAAAATTAACAGCTATTAAAGAACTTGAAAATGATAAAGACTTTTTAAGCCAACTTGAACAAGATAAAGATTTTGCCAATAATACGCAACTAAACCAAGCCGAATTACTAAACACTATAGCCAAAATAGAACAAGAACAAGAAGAACTTTTAACTAAAACTCAAGATCCTACTGTATCAAACCCCAACAAAGAAATTATTGATAAAAAAATTAAAGAAAACCAAGATACTTTACAAAATATTTTAGCAAACCTTACAAAAAATCAAGCCTTCTTAGAAAAATTAACTAAATATAAAACTATTTTAAGCGAACTTAAGCCAAATCAAAATTATATAAAGCAATTAACCGAACTTACAGAACAAACCCAAAAATCTATAGCTACCAGAAAAAGATATTTACAAGAGTACAGTTCAAAAGATAATGGTTTAAGAAAAATAATTTCAGACACACTTAAAATTTTACCAAGTTTATTAGATACGCATGCTAAAAATTTTCTTAATATAATGGCGTTCTTTAGAAAAGATGAAAAAGAAAAAAGTGCTGCCTATACAGATCTAATATCAGATTTTTTTGATATGGCAAAAAATCCAAGTGTTTATGGGTTTATTGAAAATAACGAATATATTGAAAGCACTGGTACTTCTGTTGCTACTGCTACTGAATTAACAAAAATATTAAGAATAATGCTGCCAAATCTCGACTCTCAAACTGCTGGGCTTTCAGATCAAAATATTGGAGGAATATTTAATTTAACATCAAAACTAATAAGAGGCATAGAAAATCCCGAACCTATTGCTCAACAATTATATGCTTTATTCTTAAAGCAAAAAGAACCAGATCAATCAAAAAATTATTTTCCGTTAATTATATTGTTACTTAATAACATAAAAAATAATGGTCCATTACAAATATATCTAGCAAACAATAAAGAACTTTTAACTAAAATAGCAAATCTAATAACAACTACTATGCCTTGGCTAAAAGATTATGGGATAAGTTCAAATGATATATCAAACTGTATAAGCCTTCTAGATAACCCAAAAGCAGTAGATAAATTAATAGGTATAATTGAAGCTTATCAGTCTAAAAGTAAAGTACAGCTCGCTAGCAACGCAATTAAAGCTTTAACTAATTATGAGATTGGATCCACTGCAGCAATAGCAGCAACCAAGGCCGCAACTAAGGCAGTATATTCCGTTGTAACGAACGCCAAACAAAAAGGTTTTGGCGCCTTTAAAAAATTGGTTGGTTTTGGCGCATATACCACTACACCCGAACAACCTCCACATCACCCACGAACCAAAGAAGAAAATCTAGAAATAAAAACACCACCTAAAAAAGATAATTAATTTGGCAATATTTTTTCGGATGCAAATAAATCTGTTATATTTTCTCTAGGTCTAACTACATAAAAATTTTCACCATCGACTATAACTTCTGCCGCACGAGGACGACTATTATAATTGGAACTCATGCTAAATCCATAAGCACCAGCAGAACAAACCATTAATAAATCGTTTGCTTTTATTGATAAAGAACGATCTTTTCCTAAAAAATCAGATGTTTCACAAATTGGCCCTACTATATCGTACATATTTGGAATATCATCCCTAAAAGTTACAGGCACAATATTATGCCATGCTTTGTATAATGCAGGTCTTAATAGATCGTTCATCGCTGCATCAACAATTGCAAAGTATTTATTTTCAACATCTTGTTTTTTTATATATTCTACTTTAGTTAATAAAACTCCCGAGTTAGCAACTATGGCACGACCTGGTTCTATATAAATAGCTAAATTAGTTGGTTTTAATTTTAATAATAAAATTTCTACATATGCTTGTGGTGATGGTGCTGTTTCATTGTTATAAACAACTCCTAATCCACCACCAACATTAATATGATAAATTTTAATATCCATAGACTTTAAACTATCAATCAATTTTAATATTTGATCTATAGCCGCTAAAAATGGCGTTAACGAAGTTATTTGTGAACCAATATGAAACGCAACCCCTTGAATTTTGATCCCGGCAAGCTTATTAGATAATTGATATAATTCTTTAGCTTTTAAAATATTAACCCCAAATTTATTTTCTTTAAGCCCGGTAGAAATATAAGGATGACTATTAGCATCAATATCTGGATTAACCCTAATAGCAATTTTAGCTATTTTACCTAAAGTAATTGCTATTTGGTTTAAACGTAATAACTCTGCTTCAGATTCTATATTAATGCACCCAACACCAACTTGTAATGCTCTAGATAATTCCTCGCTAGTTTTACCTACTCCTGAAAAAATAATCTTTTCTGGGTGCCCATTAGCTTTTAATACTCGCTCTAATTCTCCTATAGAAACAATATCGAAACCAGAATCAAGTTGTGCCAAAATATTTAATATTGCCAAATTACTATTAGCTTTAACTGCATAATTTATTTGATGAGGGTAATGAACAAATGCTTTATTAAAAGCATACCAAGAATTCAAAAGAGCTGCTTTAGAATATACATAACAAGGTGTGCCAAGCTCTTTAGCAATAGCAGCTAACGAAACTTGTTCAACAAACCATTCGTTATTATTAAGCCAAAAATAAATCACACTAAATCCACCTGTGGGTTTAGTAATATTATACTTTTAGTTTTTCTTAAAGTATATAAAGTAATAATAATAGTTATGGTACAAGCAACCATTAAATAATAAGCAACCACATCTACTTCACCAAAATTATTAATAAGCCACATTGCTATAATTGGCGCAACCCCACCAAATAGAACAGAAGTAAAGTTCCAACAGAATGCAACACTAGTAGCCCTTATGTTAGTAGGAAACGATTCGGCAGCCAGAGGATTTAATGTTCCCTCTGTCATGCCTATTAATGCTCCCATTAAAATAGAAAATAATAATATTAAAGATGATCCACCGAATTTTAGAGATAATATAAAAGGATAGGCCGCCAACAAAATCCCTAATGTTCCTACAATAATAATATATCTTTTATTAATTTTATCTGATAAATAGCCAAAAAACACTGTTGCAACAGTATAACTAAGTACCGTAAATAAATTAAATTTGCCAGCAACATGATTATCGTAATTTAAAAAATTTATCATCATGGTTTTACCAAAAATAAAAACAATAAAAAATGATATTTGGGTGGTTAAAAAAATAGCAAATAGGCCAAACAAGGTCGATTTATGGTTCCTTAACATTTCCATAAATGGATTACCAATTAGTTCTCTATTTTGTTTAGCAAAAATAAAATCTTCTGTTTCTAGAAGCGTTCTGCGCATATAAAACCCGATCATTGCACCAAACACACTAATAAAAAATGGAATCCGCCAAGCAAATGAATATATTGCTTCTTTAGTTGCTAATAATTCTACTATAAAAATAGTGCACGAACTAAGAACAAGACCAGAACCAACCCCAGTAAGAGCCATACAACCAAAAAATCCTCGTTTGTTTTGTGGAACCGATTCAAAAAGATAAACGCAAGATGCACCAAACTCTCCACCCAATGCTATACCTTGTAAAATACGTAACATAATAAGTATAACTGGCGCAAAAATCCCAATTTGTTCGTATGTTGGTAATAAACCAATACATATTGTTGGAATCGACATTAATAACATAGTTAAAGTAAGCATTCTTTTTCTACTATACTTATCCCCAATATATCCAAAAATAATGCCGCCAATTGGTCTTGCTGCTAAACCTACCGCAAATGTAGCGAATGTCATCATCATTGAAACATAAGGATTATCGACCGGGAAAAATAAGCTGCTAATTACTGTGGCAAAATATGCATAAAGCGTATATTCGTACCATTCCAGTACATTGCCAATAGAAGAAGATAATATAGATTTTATAACCGTATTTTTAGATAATTTATTCATATAAAATAACTCTCTTTTTTAGACATTAATTTTTACCTTTGTTAAACTCCAATCAATAGGCTCTTTCCCAAGCTGTTGCAACAATGCATTAGTTTTAGAAAAATGCTTACAACCAAAAAAGCCTCGATAAGCTGATAATGGTGATGGATGAGCTGCCTTTAGTATAAAATGTTTATCAAGATTTATAGATTGACATTTTTGTTGCGCATAAGATCCCCATAATAAAAAAATTATTCGATTAGAACAATTATTTAACACTTTTATAACTTGATCTGTAAAACGTTCCCATCCTTTATTATGATGAGAACCTGCCATACCGTGCTCTACGGTTAATATGCTATTTAATAACAACACCCCTTGTTTAGCCCAATTTATTAAACAACCATGTTTAGACGGAGCAATATTTAAATCATCTTGTAATTCTTTATAAATATTTAACAAAGATGGTGGTGGCGGAACATTAGGTAATACCGAAAAACATAAACCATGGGCTTGGTTGGGACCATGATATGGATCTTGCCCAACAATAACAACTTTTACCTGTTCAATAGGTGTTAAAGCAAAAGCATTAAAAATATCCGAACTTTGAGGATAAATAATTTTCTTTAATTGCTTTTCTTGCACTAAAAATTTTTTTAATTCAAGCATATATTGTTCAGAAAATTCTGATAACAATAAATTTTTCCAACTGTCTTCTAATAAAATATTCTTACTGCTTTGAATCATGGGTTACATGCGATAAACATGTTGATGATAAACATAACCAATTAAACATTAATAACATTATAGCTATACAAATTGCACTATCAGCTACATTAAACGTATACCAATGGAAATTTTTAATATAAACATCTATAAAATCTATAACATACCCATACATAATTCTGTCTAATAAATTACCAATACAACCACCTAAAATTAATAATAACGCTATTTTTTCTAAAACATTATTAATTTTATTTTTAATCAATAAATACAAAATACAACTTGCTGCGCTTAATGCAATAATTAAAAACAAATAATTTTGCCAACCACTACTATTATGTAAAAGCCCAAATGCAGCGCCGGTGTTATAGGTTAAAAATAAATTTAATCCAAAAAATTTAGTGTCTATTATAGTTAAAGTTTCGTTCCAAGATAATTCTTGTAAAACATAAAGTTTACTAACTTGATCTAATAATATTATGCTAACCACTACACATATATTTTTAAACATATTAAAGACATTAAACATATATTCTAATTTCCCCTTGTTCGGTAGTTAAATTAATAGTGCACCTATTGCATAATTTAGAATTATTAACATCCTTAACTCTATGCCAACAACGTGCACATTTAGGGTAATTAGAACTATTAATTGTAATTGAGAATCCAGAAGATCCAGATAATTCATTAAGAGTGTGATCTAAAACAATTTCTGCGCTAGAAGTAATTAAAATAAATTTAAGCTCTCTTTGTATATTTGGTATATCGGTTAAAATTTTAAATGTTTTTGCATCACAATAAATTTTAACTTCTGCTTCTAACGATGAACCTATTTGGTTTTGGTTTCTTGATATTTCTATTTGTTTATTTACTTCTTTTCTGATAGTTAAGATAGTATCCCAAAAATCGTTATGTACTACTGAACCTACAGAAACATTAAGCCAATTATAATTATACCAACTATTTAGAAAAATTGATGGCTCTGTACGATCTGGTAAATATTTCCAAATTTCTTCAGCAGTAAAACTTAAAATTGGCGCTATCCAACGTACTAATGTTTCTAAAATATGATATAAAGTTGTTTGTGCAGATCTTCTAGGAATAGAATTTTGTTTACAAGTATATTGCCGATCTTTAATAACATCTAAATAAAAACTACCTAATTCTTCCACACAAAAATTATGAATTTTTTGATAAGCTAAATGATATTTATATTCATGGTAATGTTGTAAAATTTCTTGCTGTAAAGCACTGGTTTTTTCTAACATCCAACGATCTAAAAACAATAGCTTTTCGACCGGTAACATATTTTTATTACGATCAAAATCATGTAAGTTAGATAATAAAAATCTGGCAGTATTTCTAATCCTTCTATAAGAATCGCTAACCCGTTTTAAGATTTCTTCGGAAATTTTAAGATCACCACTATAATCTGTGGTGGCAACCCATAACCGTAATAAATCTGCACCATATTTATTTATTATACTTTCTGGATCAACAACATTACCTAAAGACTTAGACATTTTGTTACCAGAAGCATCTAATACAAATCCATGAGTTAATACTTCTTTAAACGGGGGCCTATTATTAGCAGCCATGGATACTAATAATGATGACTGAAACCAACCACGATGTTGATCAGAACCTTCTAAATATAAATCAGCATAACCTTGCATTTCCTGATGTGTAGAATTTATACAACAATTTACCGTACCTGATTCAAACCAAACATCTAATATATCCGTAGATTTTATATAATCATTAGCAAAGTTACCTATTAATTCTTGCGATTCTAATGTATGCCATGCCTCTATGCCGCTCAATTCTACTTTTTGTGCAACTTTTTCTATTAAAGATAATTGATCTGGATGTAACTCTCCAGTAGTTTTATGAATAAAAAATGGAATCGGTACTCCCCATACTCTTTGTCTAGAAATACACCAATCTGGCCGCCCTTCCGGTAACATCGACTCCATGCGAGTTTCTCCCCACACTGGAAACCAATGAATTTTATTAACTTCAGACAAAGCCTTTTTTCTTAAATGGTTTTTTTCCATACTAATAAACCATTGTGGAGTAGCCATAAAAATAAGCGGGGTTTTATGCCGCCAACAATGTGGATAACTGTGCACAATTTCACTATAAGCTAATAAGGTATTATGTTGCTTAAGTTTTTCTATAATAACAGGAACAGCTTTGTTTATATGTAAATTAGCAAAAAATTCAGTTTTTTCTAAAAAACATCCTCGATTATTAATAAAATTTTCGATTGGTAAATTATATTTTTTACTAACAATATAATCATCGTGCCCATGGGCAGGAGCTGTAGTTACACAACCAGTACCAACTTCTAAAGTTACATGCTCACCTAATACAATCGGACATGTCCGAGAATATAATGGATGTTGTAATAAAACATGTTCTAATTCGGCCCCGAAACACTTAGCAATAACAGAATAATCTTTTAATTGTATAGCAGTAGTAACACTAGATAATAATTGCTCTGCCATTATAAAAAATCTATTTAATTCTTTACTGTGTATTAAACAATAAGCAAATTTTCTATTAACAGCAACCGCTAAAACAGCAGGCATGGACCAAGGAGTAGTAGTCCAAGTAAGTACAGAAACTGTTTGTTCATGATCTAAAATAGTATCGTTTAATTTAAAGATTGACACAATTTGTGAGTTATTCTTGCAATTAAATGCAACGTAAATAGAGGGCGATTGCTTATCTTTATATTCAACTTCTGCCTCAGCTAAAGCAGAACCACAATTTACACACCAATGTACCGGACGATCCCCTCTAGTTAAATGCCCATTCGCCATAATCTTAGCTAAAGTGCGCATTACCGTAGCTTCAAATTTAAAATCCATAGTAGCGTATGGTTTTTGCCAATTAGCAATTACTCCTAATCTAATAAATTGTTGTTTTTGAATAGTAATTTGAGTAGCTGCATATTCACGACATTTAGTAATAAATAAAATGGGATCCATCTTATGGCTTGGTTGCTCTAGTTCTTTTTCAACTTTAATCTCTATGGGTAGCCCATGACAATCCCAACCAGGAATAAATGGTACCTTGTAGCCACTTAAAGTTTTACTTTTAACAATAAAATCTTTTAAGATCCTATTAAAGGCATGCCCTAAATGAATTGAACCATTAGCATATGGAGGACCATCTTGAAAAATAAAAACTTTATCCTCTTTATGGATATCTTGTAGCTGATTATATAAATCAATTTGTTGCCAAAACTGTAAAATATTCAACTCTTCTGTAGCTAAATTAGCTTTCATAGGAAAAGTTGTGGTTGGTAAATTTAAAGTATCTTTATAATCAAAATTCTGATTTTCTTCCGCTTTATTGTCGTACATTATCAATAACCACCAACTAAAACATTTTTTAATTTAACCCCAGTCATCCATAATGTACCACAATATATCATACCTGCTAAAGCAAATATTTCACTTAATTTAAAAATTTTATAATTTATTGACCATGTGATCCATTCGGAGACTTCTGCTGGATAAAAATTTAAAAATAACGCCAATAGTATCCCTGCCATAACTAAACTTTTAGTAAATCTAGATATTTTGTTAGAAAAATGTATGCGCATGCATTTTTTATCTAAAAAAACAAGTAATACTATAGCATGAAGTATAGATACTATAGACGTAGCTAAAGCTATTCCTACGTGCGCTAAATATTTTGTTAAAATACTATTTAAAACAATATTAGCAAACAATATAAACACTCCTATTTTAACTGGGGTTTTTAAATCCCCCTTAGCATAAAAACCACTAGAAAAAATTTTCACTAGCATAATTCCTAATACTGAAAAAGAATATGCCATTAAAGCTTGGCTACACATTAATACATCGTGATAAGTAAATTTTCCTCTTAAAAATAAAGTGCTTATAATTTGCTCCGACAAAAATAATAGTACTATACTAGCTGGGATCCCTACTAATAATGCCGATCTAATACCCCAATCTAAAATTTCATTAAATTGTTGTTGGTTTTTCTTAACAAAACTTCTAGATAATTGAGGTAAAATAACTGTTGCAAAAGACACTCCGAATATTCCCAAAGGAAATTCCATTAAACGATCTGCATAATATAACCAAGTTATACTTCCTGTTTGCAGAAAAGAGGCGAATACACTATCTATTAAAATATTAATTTGTCCAATAGCAGCACCAAAAATTGCTGGTACCATTAGAAATAATACCCTTTTAACCCCTGGATCATTCCAATTTACAGTTAATTTAGGCAACAATCTAAGTTTATATAAAAATGGTAATTGAAACCCTAACTGTATAATTCCAGCTGCTAGTACTCCCCACGCTAAAGATAATTCTGGTGGAGTAAACTTTTTAGCTAATATTAGGCTAAAACCTATCAAGCTAAGATTTAATAATATTGGAGTAAAAGCTGGTACTATAAATTGATGATAACAATTTAATACTCCAGCTGCTAATGCCGTTAACGATATAAAAAATATATAAGGGAAAGTAATTTGTAGCATATTAATTGCATTTTGTAATTTTGCTGGATTTCTGGCAAACCCTGGGGCAAAAATTTTAATTATCCACGGACAAAATAAAATCCCTAATATAGTTATAATTAACAATATAATGGCTAAATTACCCGCTATATTATTTAAAAATAATTTAATTTGCTGGGGATTCTTTTGATCTGTATATTCAGCAAACACCGGGACAAATGCTTGAGAAAAAGCACCTTCGGCAAATAATCTGCGCATTAAGTTAGGTATACGAAATGCTAAAACATATGCATCGTAACCAGCAGTCGCACCAAATAATATAGCTGTTATTATGTCGCGAATAAATCCAGATACTCTAGACAATAATGTAACTAGGCTAGAATTGATTGAATGTTTAGTTAAAAATTGTAATATTTTTTTAGGTTCTTTAAAATCTAATGCATTTGACAAGTTGTGTACCTATTTAAGTTGTTAAATATTAATAATATTATGACAAAATATACTAATTATATAAATTAATACTAGGATAATAATAATTAACTGTCGGTTTTATGTTAGGTGGATTGATAATACGATTTGCAAAATCTAATTACAATTGTTTTTTTGACAAAAACAATTGTAACCAAAAGCTGAGTAAAAAAATAACACCCATACCGATAAAGAATAAGCCAAAATATATATTATCTTTAGCTAATCCAAGCCTATATATTAAGTAACAACCAAATATGATGCTAATTAATCCAAATAAAAGATTAGGGACGGACAATTTGATAGAGCGCTTATATATAGTTTTTTCCAAAAAATGGTGCGTTACTTTAACACGTTCAGTACATTTGCCAGTACAAGCCAGCCCTTCGCCTGTATCTACACAACATTCTAAACAAAGACCTTTATAGCAATGCTTACAAGAACCGATACTATCAATAGTTGAGTGAAAAAAACACTTCATTCTATATCTCCAAAATTTTAGTAAAATTTTCTCATAAACACGAAATAAAAACTAATAATTATTTTCAGCTAGTACACGCTGAATCATTGCAAAAACTATATAGAAAAATTACCATAAATTAATATGCCACTCAAGGTTAATATGGCCCCAAACACTCCAAATCCATTAGCAATTATTAGTGGTCTATTTTTCAATAAAATCCCATAAAATAACCAACTACTAAGACCAATTACGCTTATAAAAAAACCAGGGCCAGAAACAGCTATCGCTGATTTAGAAGTAAAAATTTTATAAGCTTGTAAGTAAAACATTATATTACCAATAGGACCAATTATATTCATATATTTTTCATAAAAATTCATACTGTTTTACCTCGTCAATCTTAAAATATTAATAACAGCCTTCTTAACACAATGTAAAGAATAATCAGATCGGTACAGTTAATTTATCTATTGTTTTTACCATGCTAGCTGTTGTTGAAACTAACAATATATTGTATGATCGATAAATTATTAAAAAATTATAATACTCTTGATATCGAGTGGAGAACAAAAATGAACAAGCTAGCTAAAACTATATTTAGATTATTAGTTAATAATACGTCTAACCCTGCGCAATTACAAGCATTTTTAAATTCTACTCCACCGACCACTCTTATGGCCGCATTAGACTATAGGTTTCCTATGGAAGAATCTAATTTGGATGCAGATGAAAAAGAAATAAGTGATACCCACTTTGGCCACGCCCAATCCAATAATGCGCTTTTATTTGCTTTATCTATAAATAACGCTAAAAGCGCAGAAGTTATACTAGATAAATGTATCGAATTATACAATGCGGCCACTACTGAAGCAGAAAAAACAAATATAAAAAGCATAATTAATTATGTAAATGGATTTGGTATACCGATAGTTTCCATGTTTGCCACATTAAGAGATGTAGCGCATGATGATTTATTAAGAATTTTAAACAAATTAATATTAAATAAAGATAAGCTAGGTATTAATTTTAGCACCCCTGTTACCATTGGCGGGGTAAAAGTACTGCCAGAAATTTGCTGCCGCGGCTGTATTGATTCTGAAGGATACGAAGACGTAAGCACACAATTATTTAAGGCTACAATTAAATATTTTGAAAATGACCATATCGATGAAGACGTTTTAAATGCACTATGTGACTTAATACGCAATAAAAGTTCTGACATAATTAATAACATCGCTAAAGATATCTTGACAAGGTTAAAAGCTGATAACACCACAACTTTAACCGGTTTAAATCCAGCAAACTTCAGGTTTTTATTTATAAATGGTGCTGGTCAACTTAAAGGTGATTACTACCAAAACTCTAGCGAACTTGAACTAAAAGTAAGATCTTTAAGTGCTGGCTTTAATTTTGATAAGTACCAGTCTTTATTTATAAAGACTGACCGCCAAGCTCTAGCAGCATCAATCGAAACCAGATTAATGCATTTAACTTCGGATGATTTCGCATCTATATTTAGAAATGTTAGCGCATGGGGACCTGAAATAGTAACCGAATGTCAAAGTTTAACAAATCTATGGTCTTTACAACAACGTCGAAACCAAGCCAGTCTTCAATTAGAAATATCAGCTCAAGAATCTATATATAATTTTTTAAGCGGTTATTTTTCAAGAGCTAGCGCATCACCAGACTTAAAAGATATAGTAGACGGCTTTAAAAAGACGTTAAGAGAATCTAATATTACATCTTTCTTTAATGAAACTAATAGAAACAAACTATTATCATTATTGCATACCCAAAATCCAGAAGTAGAAGAGGAACCTGAGCCAACTCATAAAAAACAAAAACCTAACCAAGAACAACCAATTAATCCGGCTAGTACGCTTCCTAGTTTTAGTAAACATTGTAATTCGAGTGATCGCAATGGTAGCAGTTCCTCTGCTAGTTACTCCACAGCAGCAGCTAATCTTATTGCTGCAGCAACAACACCTAATAAAGAAGATTTAAAAGCAATGCTCATGGCTGTGGACACTGATTTAGATCCGAATGTTTTAGAAAGTATGGACATACAAACTCTGGAAGCAATTTTAAAAATAAAGCAAGAAAACTCAAATGCCTGTTGTAGAAATAGGCCAATCTGATTAAAAATTAGACAATTATAGGATAAAACTAATTATTGACAATATTAACTATTTTATGAAAAACTATACTAATTATAAGTTTAAGTTAATTATAATGAAAAAAATTAAAGGAAATTAAGTTGGCAAACACAATTCAAGCTAAAAAAAGAATCCGTCAAAATACAAAAAGACGTTTAAACAATAACACTAAGCGTTCTGCTATGCGCACTTTCCTTAAACGAGTAATTACTGCTATAGAAGCCAAAAATAAAGAATTAGCTACCACTGAGCTTGGTTTAGTTAGTTCAATATTGGATAAGTTAGTAAATAAAGGTCTTATTCATAAAAATAAAGCAGCTAGACATAAAAGTCGTTTGTGTTTAAGAATTAAAGCGCTATAAAGATATAAATATTGGGTTATTTTTATAAAGTATTTGGCATAAATTATTATGCTTAGGTTATTTTTATTACTAAAAAAACACAGGCCATTAACGATTGTTGTTAGTGCATTTTCTATTGTTTTAATAATGACCATATGCACGCTATATATTCATAACCAAAACACTAATACTCAAGAAGCTAAAGTTGTAGAAACAACCCCGGCTATTTTAAACTCTGTCCAACAAAGTATTCGCTTAATTGGTACTATTAAAGCTAACAAATCCACCATTTTTACTGCAAAAGTTATTGGCACATTAGAAAAAGTTATTAATGCCGGTCAACATGCAAATAAAGGGGACTTAATTGCTAAATTAGAAAATGCCGATCTAGAACATTCGGTCTTGCTTTCTGAAGATGCCGTCAAACTCGCTAAAGAACAATACGATAAATATACTCTAGTTTTTGCTAAATCTAACGCTATAAGTCAAAAAAGTCTCGACGACGCTAAAGCTGCTTGGATTACCGCACAAAAAGCTCTAGCTACTGCTAGATTAGAATTAGATCAAACAAAATTTATAGCTCCATTTGCAGGTATTGTTGGAGTGTACAAAATTCGAGATGGATCGCAAGTCACTCAAGGCGAACAAATTCTTACTTTTTACGATCCAAACGAAATAATTATAGAATTCAATATTCCGGCAAATTACTTAAAACAAATTAATAATGGACAACCAGTAATTATCGGCAACAAACTTTTACACATAGAACATATCCAAAAAATGGTCGACCCAAATACCAATATGTCTCCTGCTATCGTTGATTACCCATGCGCAAATTGCTTTATTGGAGAAAATATTGATGTTGATTTAATTGTAGCTAAAAAAAATAATGTACTAGTAATTCCATCTAGTGCGGTATTTCTAAAAAATGGTGTCACCTCTGTATATATTGTAGAAAATAATAAAGCAATTTTAAAACCAGTAACTACTGGTTTACAAGAAAAAGAACAAATCGAAATAATAGAAGGCATAAAAGAATTAGATGTAGTTATAGTTTGCGGACAATCCCGCCTTTATCCATTTGCTAAAGTTAAAATTTTTCAAGCTGAAAAATAAACTATGAACATTACAAATTATTTTATTAAACATCCAGTTATTAGCATAATACTAAATAGCATGATTATGATTATTGGCTTATTATGCTTAAACAATATTACTTTACGCGAATATCCAAAAATTGACTTTCCAGTTTTAACCATATCTAGTTATTACCCAAATGCTAGCGCTGAATTGGTAGAATTATCTGTAACTAATCCTTTAGAAGATCAATTAGCAGGTACAGAAGGATTAGAAACTATGACTTCTGAATCTCACTATGGTGCCAGTTATATAAAACTAAATTTTACCGAAGACACTCCCATAGATAGAGCATTATCAGCAACTAGAGATGCCATAGAACTTGCAAAAGCCCAATTACCAAAAGAAGTATTAGAGCCTACTGTCCAGCGTAAAAGTAAATCTACTGGATTACCATTTATGGCAATTACGGTTACTGCCAACGATTTAAGTTTTGGCGAAATCGTTCATTATGCTAATTTATACCTAAAAAATGCTTTCCGCAGTTTGCCTGGTGTGGCTATGGCCGAAATTTGGGGACCACCATTTACTATGGCAGTTACTTTAGATCCTAAAAAAATGTTTGCTTTTGGCATTAATGCCGATGATGTTTATTTTGCTTTAGAAAAACGCAATCTATCTATGCCAGTTGGCAAATTTAAAACTATTACCCCTACAACATTAGATTTACATCTAGCTAAAGTAAGCGATTTTGAAGATATTGTTATTAAAAACAGTAATGAGAACAATGAAAATCCAATTTTTTTAAAATCTATAGCTGATATAGGATTAAAATCTGACGATCAAAAATTTCGCATTCACATAAATGGCAAACCAGGGATCCTTATAGATATCGAAAAAGCTGAAGACGCTAATCCTTTAGATGTAGCTAATGCGGTACGTAAACAAATTGCCACGTTAAAAGCTAATTCAACTATACCTTTAGATATTGAATTAACTTTAGATCAATCTAAATTTATTACTGCTTCTTTAAAAAACATTCGATCTTCTATAATAGAAGCAATTTTATTAGTGTTAATTGTAGTGTTTTTATTTTTACGAGACGCAAGAGCAACAATAATACCATTAATTACTATCCCAATTTCTTTGCTAGGATCGGCAATTTTGTTAAAAATTTTTGGTTTTTCTATAAACACCATAACTTTACTAGCAATGGTGTTAGCTGTAGGTTTAGTAGTGGATGATGCTATAGTAATATTAGAAAATATTAAAAGGCACATAGAACAAGGTTGCACTCCGTTAAATGCTGCTATTAAAGGCAGCTCGGAAATTGGTTTTGCTATAATAGCCATGACTTTTACCCTAAGCGCCGTATACGCACCTATTGTGTTTATAAAAGGCACCGTTGGCAAATTGTTTATTGAGTTTGCCGTGGCATTAGCAGGTAGCGTAATTATTTCTGGCATTGTAGCTTTAACACTATCTCCACTTATGTGTAGTAAAATTTTAATTACTGAACAACCTAATCAAAATGTTTCTTTTCTAGATTTTATGTGGAAAAAACTAGAAAATTTATATACAAATAATTTAGCTAAAATTTTTGAATACCCAAAATATACTGCAGCTATTGCAATTTGTTTATGTTTAATAACTATAGGATTTTTTAAATTACTACCTACAGAAATGACTCCCAAAGAAGACCGTGGCTTAATTGGAGCTTATATTCCACCAATCCCAGGCCAAGATATAAACTCTATGGAAAAATATGCGACTTTAGTAGAAGAATTATTGCGAGCCAACAATATTCCAGAAGCCGAGAATTATCTAACCTTTATTAGTGATGGTGGAGCAAACATTGCTGTACCATTTAAAAATCATGCCGATCGAAATCGATCCACAACAAAAGTTTTAGCGAGTATACAAAATAAATTATCATCTATACCATCCATCGACGTGCATGGATGGAGTATAGATTCTGGCTTACCAGGTACAGATCATTCTACTAGTAGCTCTAATTTGCAATTAGCAATATCTACTATCGGGGATTATCGCTCTTTACTTACAGCAATTAATGAATTACGTAAAAATATAGAAGAAAAAAATCAGTTTGTGGAGGTATATCATGATTTAGATTTAGATTCACCTGGTTATAAAATTAATTTAGATCAAAACATTATGGCGCGTCTTAACATATCGCCATTAACTGCCGCTAAAACTATTGAAGTATTTTTTAGTGGCCAGCACTCTTTATTCTTCGAAAAAGATAGTCTTAAATACCCAATTACTATACAAGGAAACATTAGCCCTTGGACACTAAACGAACTCTATGTAACTAATGCCAAAAATAATAGAATTTCTTTAGGAACAATAGCAAATATGGAGCCAACCGCTATCCCTTCGCATCTAAATCATTATAATCAAATGCGCACTGCAACTTTAGTTGCCAAAATAAAACCAGGACAAAATCTAGACTCTGCAATGAATACTTTATTAAGTACCGCTAAAAATACTTTACCGAAAAATTTAAAATTAGAATGGCAAGGATGGGCTAAAATGTACCATGAATCATCTAACACTACTTGGTTACTATTTGGTATGGCGCTAGTTTTTATCTATGCAATATTAGCTATGCAATTTGAGAATTTTTCAGATCCAATAATTATTATGCTAACCGTACCCTTGGCTAGTTTTGGTGCTATATTTTTAACATGGCTTTGTGGGCAATCTATTAATATTTACACTCAAATCGGCTTAATAACTTTAATAGGTTTAATTACTAAGCATGGGATTTTAATAGTTGAATTTGCTAATCAATTAACAAATTCTAAACCCTTACAGATAGCAATCCAATCTGCGGCTATTATTCGCTTAAGACCTATTTTAATGACAACTAGCGCTATGATCTTAGGTGCATTGCCATTAATTATTTCTTCCGGCGCTGGTTTCGAAGCTAGGCGTGCAATTGGTATAGTTTTAATTGGTGGCTTATTATTTGGTACTGTATTTACTTTATTTATACTGCCACAATTTTATTATTTAGCTAAATCGGCTTTATTACGTAAGTAAATAAAGCCGACAAATATTTTTTATCCAAGCTTTGGTCTTGATAAACTTTATACCCAATTAGTTAACACTTCAATAATCTGCTTTGCTTGATCTACGCTAGAAATATTAAACTTAGATCTTTGTTTGTATACACCATTTTTCTTCTGATAACGCCTTATAGTGAATTTAATTGGACCATAATCTTGTGATTTTTTATCCCAATCTTGGTATTTATACATAATAGTTGTCCAAGCTCCCCTAGTTAATACTGTTTTATCTAGTTGTTTGGTTATCTCGATTCCTTCTTCGTAATAAGAAACTGATAAATCGTCTATGCTGCTATTATTCGTATTTTCTGTCATATTATTCTATACCCTTAAATGTTTTATAATTTCTTTACACAACTCGTTAATACCAAACCCGCTAACTGCAGAAATCCAAAATATTTTATTTTTATTATATTTTTTATTATTTAATAATTTTTTAGATAATTTATTTAACTGTTCTTTACTTAATAAATCAACTTTATTAATCGCAATCCAACGAGTTTTAACTGTTAATTCTGGATCTTGATATTTTTCTAACTCCTGCTCAATAATATTAATTTGTTTAATTAAATTGTCTAGTATTATATCGCTATTAGGAGGATCGCTTAATGCAGCTGCTAAATCCACTACATGTAATAATAATGCTGTTCTAGATAAATGTTTAAGAAATCTGATTCCTAAACCTACTCCACTAGCCGCCCCTTCTAATAAACCAGGAACATCTGCCATAACAAAACTAGTGTCATCAACCTTTACTACTCCAAGGTGTGGGTTAATAGTGGTAAATGGATAATCAGCAATTTTTGGTTTAGCCGAAGATACCTTACTGATTAAAGAAGACTTTCCGGCATTAGGAAATCCTAATAACCCAACATCCGCTAATAGCTTAAGTTCTAAATGTAGATTACGTTCATCACCTAAAGTACCCTTGATAATTTTGCGAGGAGCTCTATTGGTACTACTTTTGAAATTATAATTACCTAAACCACCTTGGCCACCTTTAGCAACCAATACTACTTGCTGATCTTCTATTAAATCGCCAATTATTTCACCAGTATCTGCTTCTTTAGCAATAGTACCAATTGGAACCCTAATAACTAAATGTTCGCCAGATTTGCCAGTACACAAACTACCGCTACCAGCTTTACCATTTTCCGCCTTATAACTTTTTTTATAATTTAGATCTACTAAAGTGTGTAACCTAGAAGTAGCTTGTAAATAAATATCACCGCCATTACCACCATTACCGCCATCTGGACCACCGAAGGGAATAAATTTTTCTCTTCTAAAACTGCAACAACCATCTCCACCCTTACCTGCTTGTATGTGGACAGTTACTTCGTCTATAAACTTCATGCAGGAACAATACTAATATACTTTCTTATTTTGGTGCAATTTATACCAATAGCTATTCTTCTTTTGACAAATTTTACAAACCCAGCTACCTTAGCAAAAATAGTAAAATCCCTGCCTAAGCCAACATTCTCTCCAGGATGAAATTTAGTTCCTCTTTGACGAATTATAATTTCTCCTGCCTTAACTAATTGACCACCAAAACGTTTAACCCCTAAATACTTTGGTTTTGAATCTCTACCGTTTCTAGTACTACCACCGGCTTTTTTATGTGCCATATCTTATACTCCAAAATTAATATTATTAATCTTAACCTTAGTAAACCACTGCCTATGCCCCATACGCTTCATATGATGTTTACGACGCTTAAACTTTAGGATATTGATTTTTTTACGTCTACCGTGGGCTTCCACCACAGCTTCAACAGTACAATTTTGTAAATACGGCTGACCAATAAAAACTTTTTCTCCATTTGAAGCTAGTAATACATTAGTAAATTTTAATTGACTACCCAACTCACCGTCTTGTTTTTCTACCAAAATACAACTGTCTTTTTCAACTGTGTATTGTTTACCGCCAGCTATTATCACTGCATACATTTTTAAAAACTCCAAATTTTATATAATTCAATATAAAGAGTTCATTATACTACGTAAAAGTCTATAATCTAGCAATATATAAATAGCTTTTGTATAATATATATATATTAATTATGTTATTTGACTTATTAAATTACATTATGACCATTATAAAAACTCTTATAAAAATTAACAGCAAAGCCCTAGTAGCTATAGGTATAGCTACAGTACTAATTATGTTAGTGGTAATAGGTAGCTTGGAATCTAAATTACCAACAGTTGCGGTTTTAAAAGACATAAGACTACAAGTACCTTTACGTATTTATTCTTATGATCGAAAATTAATTGCTGAATATGGCGATAAAAGATGTACTCCCATATCCTTAGCTAAAGTTCCACAAGATTTAATAAATGCCGTTGTTGCAACAGAAGACCATAGATTTTTTCAACACCCTGGTGTTGATATTCATGGGTTAATACGTGCGGCAATTTCTTTAATTTTAACTGGCGAAAAAGATCAAGGTGGTAGCACAATAACTATGCAGGTTGCCAGAAATTTTTTCTTAACCCGCAAAAAAACTTATTTACGAAAAATTAATGAAATTTTATTAGCGCTTAAAATAGAAAAAGAACTTAATAAACATGAAATATTAGAATTATATTTAAATAAAATTTATTTCGGCAAACATGCTTATGGAATAGCTGCTGCTGCGGAAGTATATTATGGAGTTCATGTAGAACAGCTATCTTTAGCTCAAATGGCTATGTTGGCTGGATTACCGCAAGCACCATCAACAATAAATCCAATTAATTCTCCTCTAGCCGCATTAAAGAGACGTTCTATAGTATTAGACAATATGTTGGCACATAAATATATTAACGAACAACAATATGTAGCAGCTAATGCCGAACCAATAGAAACCGTTTATCACGGTAAAGCATTAGAATTAGATGCACCTTATATTGCCGAAATGGTTAGACAAGAATTAGTCGATCGTTTTGGCGAAGAAATTTACGATAGAGGTTATGAAGTAGTAACTACCATAGATAGCAATATGCAAATTGCTGCCAATGCTGCTCTTGCTAGAGCTTTATTAGAGTACGATCAACGTCACAACAATAAAAAAAATTTAATTAACGAAGAAGAAGACGAAGAAAATCCAGAAGTAGATGCAAATTCATTATCTAAAACGCCAGAAGTAATTCACGCACCGGAAATAGAAGGGGCTTTAGTTGCTGTACACCCAGATAGTGGAGCAATTGTATCATTAGTTGGTGGATTTAGTTTTAAGAAAAGCGCCTTTAATCGCGCTATTCAAGCAGAAAGACAACCTGGCTCTAACTTTAAACCATTTATTTATGGGGCAGCTTTAGAAAATGGTTTTACTACCGCAACAGTTGTTAATGACGCCCCAATTGTGCAAGAAGGATCGCTATTTATGGATGATTGGCGCCCACAAAATTATACTAAAAAATTTTATGGTCCAACTAGTTTAAGAACCGGTATTATTAAATCTAGAAATTTAGTTTCTATTCGTTTATTACAAGAACTAGGAATAGAGAAAGCCATAGAATTTATAGAAAAATGCGGATTCACTTCCCAAAAATTACCAAAAACTTTATCTTTAGCATTAGGTACTAACTTAGTAACCCCATTAGAACTAGCTACTGGATTTAGCGTATTCGCTAATGGCGGTTATAAAATAACTTCTTATTTTATAGATAGTATTTTTGATTATCAGGGTAATATTTTATTTAAAGTAACACCATCAGAAAAAATTCCTGCTATAAAACCACAAACTGCTTATTTAATAACATCTATATTACAAGAAGCGATCACTAAAGGTACTGGTAGAAAAGCCTTAGAATTAGGCAGGAAAGATCTAGCAGGAAAAACCGGTACTACAAATGACTACATGGATGCATGGTACTCTGGTTATAACCGAGACTTGGTCGTAACTACTTGGGTTGGATTTGATGAACCAAAATCAATGCGAGAATATGCAGTTAAAACTGCATTACCAATGTGGGTGTATTTTATGGAAAAAGCTTTGCAAGGTAAGCCAGAAAACCCACCATTACAGCCAGATGGTTTAGTTACCGTAAAAATCGATCCAGCAACTGGATTATTAGCTAGACCAGATCAAAAAGATAGTATTTACGAAATTTTTACTCAAGAAACCGTACCAACCGAAGTCGCCCCACTGGTTACTTCTGATAGTATCGATAATGCTAGTGGAGTAGAAGGTATATTTTAATTACAATCAGAGGTATAACATTGACAAGATGCTGGCAAATAATCTTTATTAATCATAGAGCCAGCCGGACAATTACTATCACCGTTAGTACAATACCATTCCAACGGACCACTGCCATTATCTACAAGAAACATGGCTAAATATCCGCCATTTATAGCTGCTGGAGCCTTAAACGCTACAAGAACATAACCTTTTACATTAGCACCACCACCACTACCATTGCCAATTCTGTTATGGTTAGAATCAAATCTACAGTAAGGATATCCGTAACCTCCATTAGTGCCGCTGCCATCAACATTACCAAAACCAACACTACTGCCTGCTATGTATTTATCGCTATAAGAAGTAGCATTTATAGCAGCTAAATTCGCAGGGAACTTACTATTAGCAGTATAATATTCACTAGCTTGAGCTTTTAAACTTTCCAATATTGGTAAACCAGACGATATCGTAGATTTAATAGTATATGAAATATAAACAGGAGTAGCTACTGCTAATAAAATAGCAATAATAGCTATAGTAACCATTAATTCGATTAGAGAAAAAGCAGAATGTTTATTATTAAATTTATGCATAATAGTAATATAGTGCAAAATATTATTATATTTAGTATTTTACTGACAAGATTTAGGTAGGTAGTCAGTATTTATAGCGCCATTGGCTGGACAATTTTGATCGCCACTAGTACAATACCAGGTAATTGCACTTCCATTATCTACAGCATACATAGCTAATATTTTCCCATTAATAGCAGTGGGAGAGCTAAATATTACTTGCACAGCTCCTAGCGATGTAGTAATACCAGTCCTACAATAAGGAATATTGATAACGTTACTGCTCGATATATACTTACCATCAGAATAAGAAGTAGCATTTATAGCAGCTAGACTAGTAGGAAAACTACCATTGGCAGTATAATATTCACTAGCTTGAGCTTTTAAACCCTCTAATATTGGTAAACCAGACGATACCGTAGATTTAATAGTATAAGATACATAAATTGGAGTAGCTATTGCTATTAAAATAGCAATAATACCTATAGTTACTATTAATTCGATTAAAGAAAAAGCAGAATTTTTATTATTAAAACTATGCATAATATGTAAATATAGTACAAAATATTATCAAAATTTTAGTGCAGGCACAAATAATATGAAAAAACTATTATATTTAGTAGCAGAAGATAGCTATTTTTATTCTCATCGTTTGGAGTTAGCATCTTTTATAAAACAACAAGGCTATGAAGTTGCGGTTGCAACAAAATGTTCTAAAAATAACTTACAATATAAAGAAGCAATTACTAACCAGAATTTAAAATTATTCGAATTAAAATGTTTTTGTCGTACTAGCTACATAAACCCATTTAAAGAATTTTTGGCTCTTAAAGAATTATATTATATTTACAAAACATTTAAGCCTGACATAGTACATCACGTAGCACTAAAGCCAATTATCTATGGCACTATAATTGCTCAAATAGTCAAAGTGAAACGCATAATTAATGCATTAGCTGGGTTAGGTTTTGTATTTACTGAAGCTAACTATAATACTTGGTTTAAAAATATAAAATTAAAAATAAAACAAAAATTTTTACAAATTATAATTAGTAAATTATTAAAAATTATTTTTAATAATAACAATAATAATAAAATTTTATTATTACAAAACCAAGATGATTTAGCTAAATTAAAACAATTTTTAGATATTACGAAACTAAATCTCGTTACAGCAATAATACCTGGTTCCGGCATTGTGGAAGATCGATATTTTACTGTACAACCATTAAACTTTACTAATGATACTCGTAATATAAAAATCGTTTTAGTAGCGAGATTGCTTTGGACTAAAGGTATAGCCGAATTTGTTAATGCAGCTAAATATATAAAAAATTATATTAAACAAAATAATTTGTTAATTAATCCAGAATTTATTTTATATGGAGATATTGATCCTAAAAATCCAGCATCTGTAGATTATGCCACTATTAATCAATGGCAAAACCAAGGATTAATTATTTGGAAAAATTTTTGCCACAACATAATAGAAGCTTATGCTAGTTGCCATATCGCAGTATTACCTTCTTATCGAGAAGGGTTACCAAAAAGTTTATTAGAAGCAGCTCTTTGTGCTAGAGCAATCGTTACTACCGATGTACCAGGGTGCCGAGAAATTGTTGAACATGGTGTAAATGGTTATTTAGTACCTAAACAAGATAGTGAGGCCTTAGCCAAAGCATTATTAGCCCTTATACAAGATCAAAACTTAATCGCTAACATGGGTATTTTAGGCAGAGAAAAAGTTTATAATAAATTTTCTGCAAAAACTATTTTTCCGCAGATGTTAGATTTGTATGCCAATTAAAAATAGATTGTATAGCATGCGGATAATCGTTACATAGCTTTATTTGATTTTGTATAAAAGCGTTATAATCTGACGTTGGCGGTGGGGCATTTATAATTTCTGTAACTTCGGCTATTATTGTTTTTAATTGATTTGCAGCAGCCATGGCAGTATCTAATGATTTTTTAGCAACTTGCAGTTCATTAATAAATTGTTCTTTTAATGATTTACTAAATTCTTCTTGCGATATCTGTTCTGCATTCTCAATTAAATGATTTATTGCTTCTATACCATAATAATCTAAAATAAATTTATTATCTGGCATGCCTTGCGGAAAAAATCTTGCTGTTTTTAATTTAAAATTTAAAGATTTTCTTTTCGGATCGCTAGATAATAAATCATAAAATGTTTTAGCGTTTTGTTTTAATTGTATTTGTTCTAATAATTTTCTAGAAACTTCTATAATATCAGCAGGATTTTTTTGCAACATTTTCCGCAATTCGCTACATAATTCCCGATCTGGATGATTAGGAATAGCATTTGCTCCAATATCTATTAACTCTTTATATAGTTTGTTTATTGGAGCACGTAAACAACTAAATTGCTCCTGTACTTCTCGTTTCAAATCATCATTAATACATTCTTTGATCGTAAATTCTAATATAGCGGTTAGGTTTTCTTGCTGCGACTCCAAATTTTTTATATGTCCATCTACCAAACGCCGTTCCGATATTGGTAACGATTTCAAAAGTCGTAATAATTCGACATCATTCTTGTATTTATCTCGTAAATATTCAGCAATTTGCTTATTGCCATTTTTTTCGGCAATCAAAATTAACTCCGGTATCTTAGGTCTTAATTCTGCAAGTTCTTTAAATGTAAGACTATCAAAAAATCTTTTAAATAATTTATTTTTTTGATGTGCTATTAAAGCAGTTATTTTTGGTTTATCTACCTCTTCATTAAAAAATTTATATACAACTTCATTAGTTAATCTTGATTCTGTAAATTCTGCATCTTTATACCATAAATCTAATCTTACATCCATTAATTCTTCTTGAAATTTCTCAATGTTCGAGATGGTTAACAATTCATTAATAATATTCGTATCATTAAATTCAGGTTTACTGGCAACAAATCTAATTGCATTTATAGTTAATTCTTCTCCGGCTGTTAAATTTAAATGGTTCTTAAATTTTTCAAATAAAGCGGCATTAGATATTGGAAGCGACGCCAAAAGAATAATTTTTGCTAATCTTCTTGCTCGTTCGTTCTTCTGATCTTTAGGAGAACCAATTATATTAGCTAACAATCTCGATAAATCTATTAATTTTTTTTCTATAAGAATATTATCCCCTGCAAATTGAGACATAATCATACTAGCAAAATTATTTGGCGAACCAACGTAACACAAGCGCGTAACAAATTTTAATTTTTCTGGTATCAATTTATTTGATTGGCTAGTTATTAATTCTTTTTTAATAACGTTCCATACTGATTTATTTTGGCCTTTTAATAATATTTCTATTGGAGCAGGTGATTCTAAAGGCCTATCAAACAATAATTTAAAATCAAAAATTTCTTGTTTCTCCATAAAAAAAGATAATAATTTAGGATGGTCGTAAAAAGACATTTCAAACATCGACAACCCAACCTCTGGAAAAATTTTATCAAACAAAGTATCTTTAACTAATTTTTTAAAATCTGGCTCTTCTCGCTTAAGAGCTAAATAATGTTTTCGCAATTCTTCGAAGGCTTCTATGTTTTTAGTAACTACAGCTTTATTTACGACTAATATCAATAAATTTAAATATTGCTCATCTTTTAATATTTTATTATTATGCAATAAATATTTTACTTTTTCTAAATTACGTTGTTCTATAGATTTAAACAAAGAATCTTGTAATTCTTCTAATGAATCTAATAATAGTGTCGTTTCTGAAACCTTTAACAGAGCATCGTCTTTTATAACGTATTGTAATTCAGGCGAAGTAAAAATATCCATTACTGCTGTCTTAATCTTTAATATTTCTTCACTAACTTTCTCCATGGTAAGCGATTCATAACCTAGCTTTTGCAATAAGATCTGGTCTCTAAATTCTTCCCATTTTTGCTTTATTTGTAAAAATTGCTGTCTCTTACTTTCCCCTAACTGATTTGACTCTACTAATATTGCAAACATTCTGTCTAATTGTAATCCTTGACCTTCACCAGCATATTCCTGTATATCACATACTTTGTCCTTTCCTGGATCTTTAATTAAAGTTGCTAAATCTTGATTATTAAGTTTTCCATAACGGTAAATCAATTGATTTAAATAAGCATCTTGATTTGCAGATCCTGAAATTGTAGCCATTAAAGAATAAATATCATAAGATGCATCGCAACCCATAGTAAACTTATTTGAATTAACATTAACTACCTTCTGAATTTCTTGTAAAATTACTTTTACCTCTTCTTCTATTGTCCACTTAATTGGACGATATTCACCAAAAGAACCTGCCTTAGTTTGAAATTTATAGGCAGCCGTTGAAAAATGAGGAGTACCAAGAGTATTTGAAAGGTTTGCTTTACTTATAAATCCTCTTTTTTTATCATTTCTTTGTAATTCTTCAAAGGTTTTTAACGTGCTAGCGTTCCCTGCATGCATAATAGTTCTAACTAATTTTCCCACATCCTCAACAGAAGAAATTGATGTATCCTTGTAACTACTTAGTACATCATACAATCTTCTTTTTATATAATACTCTTTTAAAGTCACATCGGTTCTATTTTCTGGTTCTGGTAACTTCACAAAACCACTTACTAAAGATTGCCAAGAAACATTTTTTAATCCTTCACGTATTGTTGTTAAAGAACTTGGGCTAATAAACATAGCTGTACCATGTTTTATAGGATTTAATGCTTGCCCTGCAACTTCTTTTTTATCTTTTTTATAGGTACCAAAATCTATAAGCTCTAACTTACCGTCACGATTTACCGCTAAATTAGCCCCTTTAAAATCATTATGGGTACCATTCTCATGAAAAATTTTAAGCACATCACTAACTTCTACTGCTCTATTTAACAAAAATTCACAATATTCTTTAAGATTTTGCTCTTTTATTTGAACTGAGTGTGGTTTTAGTTGAATTTGCTCTTTTGTATGTTCTTCAGGTACCGTTATACCATCTTGATTAGTATCATCATCTACTGGTACTGATAACGATTCATCTTCTACTATTAATTCTTCTTCTGGTTCTTTATCTTCTAATTTTTGCTCTTCTAATTGTACAAATTGTCCCCATTTTTTTATTGATTCATTTCTTAAATCCTCAGAGCCAGATAACTCCATTAACATATAATGGGCTATTCCTGCCATATGAGTTATTGACTTTGGTTGTATTACGCTAGAAGTAGCAACACCTCTTGGACTTCTTGCGCTTAATAAAGGATCTCTAGGAGTATCTCCTGAGCTTCTCGCGCTAGATAAAGAACCTCTAGAAGTATTTCTTGAACTTCTAGGAGTACCTCTTACACTTAAAAGTCCTTCTCTAGGGGATTTTATTTCTTCACCTTTTTTTGGAACTGTTAGCTTATTTTCTACTTTTTCTTCTTCAGTTGTTAATAATTTTTTCTTTCTTTTTGTGATCTTTCTCAAAAAAGATGCTATTTTAGCAGATGCTATTAACTGTTTAGTATCTTTTAACGCCATTTCTTCTCTAATTAAATCATTTTTTTCTTCATCCCAACCTTCTTTAGCTCGTGTCCATTCAGATTTTATATCTGCTTGCGTAGAACCTTCACGCACTATTTTAAGTGCTTTTTGTTCTCCAGATGGGAAAAACACTGCTTTTACATCACCGAAATGCCCAATTCCAAGAGTCAGCAACGCTGTAACCATATTTTTAGTTTTTGGCAACGGATCCTCTGGTTTATATAATCTATTCCCACCATAGTGGTTAACAATATGTATTTTCCCATCATCATCTTTTATTATTAAAAATTTACTTCTATGCTTATATCTTTTACCACCCACATCTCGTTCAAAGACTAACTTGCGAACTTCATTTTTCGACATATTTGAAACATCGGTTTGTAATAATTTTTCCTTTGGGGTCAACGTAGTTTTATGATAACCAGGAATCACTTCACTCTTTCTTATGGCGCCCAATAAGTCTTCGGTATGGTCTTCATAGCCAGCAATACCACTTTTTCGCCATTGTTGTAAGGTGCTAGATTTAAATTCTTGTATAATTTCATAATTCTTAGCTAAACCACCAAGACGTTTTTGTTTTTCATATTTATCTAAAAAAACATCTGCTAAAGATTTTTTCTTATGTGCTGGTTTTGCTTTATAACTAGGATCGTTTAATTCTCCTACAGTTTTACTTAAATCGGAATCATATAATGCAGCACATATCTGTTTAAGTTTTTCTTTTTTGTCTTCGTATTTCTCTCCTGGCGTTTCTTTTTTTAATCCTTTAATAATTAACGTAATCAGATCTTCAAGATTAGCCTCTTTTTTACCAAATAAATCTTTCATTGCTTGAGCATCTTGCCATGCTAATTTAGAATTTCCCGGCAAATCAGAAGAAACTATCATTCTCAGTATTTTTTCAAAATTATATTCTGTAGCAATCTCAAGCTTATTTTTACCGGCGCCTATTCCTTTTAGGTTTACTTTAATGTCTGAACCTAAATGATTTAGTATTTTTAACAAATTGTCTCTTTCTTTTTCAACTTTTGATTCACATTCTTCAAGAAAATTATTAATAACATCCTCAGATTCTTCGCTATTAAAATCTTTAGGTAAACGTGGTATTGCTATTCCTAAATTTAAATTCTCGCTTATCGGAACAATACTACTTAATAAATCTTGATAATATCTTATTTTGTTTTCCTTCCAATCATCATATGCTATTTTGCATTGACTGCCCGGATACTTAAGAGAACCATCTTTTTTCTTTTCTGTTTTTTCTATATTACCAATTTGCTCAACAATATTAGCTACATATGTTTGATTTTCTTCTTTGCCTATTTTAAACACTTCAGATATATCCAATATTTGTTGAAGCACTTTTTCATCAACATCATCAGAATTTATTTCTTCTTCAGAAGTTTCCGAGGCTAAAGTAAAAGCAATACTGCTTAAATTATCTAAGATGGTCCCAATAGCTTGCCCATCTTTATTTTTAAAATGTGTAAAATCACAGGCTGGCAAATTTAATTCTTTCAATTCTAAATGTAACGATTCTTCTCTTATTAATTTTTCTTGTTGTAGCGACAATAAATGCAAGTCTTCTTTTGTTTCTATGATTTTTTTATCGACATCATCAATTTTTTCTAATTGTACTTTTCTTAAATTTTTTATAACCTTAGATTCTTCTTCTGGTAGAATTAAAGTTAACCTTGCCCCTATATTCCCTATATCTTTAATGGTATCGCTTAATATATCTAACTTTTCCTCATAATCTCCTTCTAGTTTAAGTTCTTCCAACGTTTCTTCCTGAAGTTTTTTTATAACGGTTAATGCTAACAACTTTATAGCAAACTGATGATTTTGATCTATTATTGGTATTGAATTATTATTTTCTATACCTTGCAACAACTCAACTAACTTTACTGTGTTTACGAGATTTAAAGATTCTTCTAAGTCTTGTTTATAATTTTTAGAGTTACAATTGGCATCTACGTAATTTAAAAACCATGCACTAAGTTTATCTTCCTTTATATCGGAAAAAGTTAATTTAACGTATAGATCTTCTTGTATAAAAGTTCTAGTTTCTTTAGCTATCACCGGAACTTCTTGTGATGGGCTTTCTTCTTGTTGAATACCACCAAGCTCTCTTGGTGACAGATCATCTGTAAGCAATTGTTTTCTAAGCTCTTTTACCTGGCCCAGTTGTTTTGAATTTGCCATTAAATTTTCTTGTAACAAAACTACCGCCTGCTGAACATCTTCTAATTTATTTTGTTCTTCTAAAAAATATTCGGATAAATTAGAGATTTCTTCTTGTTTTTCCTTTATCTTCGACTCTAATGCCTTATCAGTAGGAATTGTTTCTTTTAATTCTTCTGCAATTTTTTGCAATCGTGTATTTGACTGTTCATTTTGTCGTGCAAGTTGTATTTGTTTTAGATACGTACCTTTTACCTCTTCAACAAAAGATGTTAATCCCGTTAACTTTAACGTTTCTAACGTTTGCGTAATATGTGACGAAACAATTGCGTTATCACTAACACCATCAAACGCAACCACCTTTTTTCCTAACAAAGACCCTGTACTATTAACACCATATAAACTGTTACTAAATTCCTCTGCCTGGCCAGCAAAAATTTTAATTTCATTTTCCACTGCTGCTAAAGGTACTGATTTTTCTATTGGCGGTACTTTTTTTGTTTCTCGTTCTTCTGATGCTTGTGTTACAACTATTGGCAAAACCAACTCTAAAGGTATACTCAAACGTTTCCCTGTTGCTTGTAAGGTTTCAAGAATATCCTCTTTAACATATTTAAATTCTTTTGTTTGTTGTTCTATTTGTTCTTGCAATCTTTGTTTATTATTTGTTTGTTCTGTTAACTCTCTATCAACCTTTGCAACTTTTGTGCGCAAACTTTCTTCTTGTTTAGTTAAATTTTCAATTGTTAATTTATATCCGTCATTATTTTGATTAACAATTTCTCTTTTCAATTCAACAAGCCTTTGGGCCTCAATTTGTAATATTGCGAGAGTATTTTTAGTAGATTGTAAGCTTCTACCTTCACTTTTAGTTCTTTTAAATCCTTCTGTTTTCTCAACCAATGTATTTAAAAACTGTATTAAATCATCGAATTCTTGCTCCAATTTAAATTTTTCTTGCTCTAATGACACTATAGATCCAACGAATGCTTGTTTTTTTATCCGTGCCAACAAAAAATCACTAGGATCTGATATTATTTTATGCAAATTACTTCGCGTATAAATGTCACGCAGAGTATCTATTTCACCCAAATTACTTGCAAATTCTTGCATCGTCTTTAGTAATTGTTCTGCTTTTTCTCGTGTTGTTTTAAATAAATCTGTAGTGACCTCTGCTGGTATTTGCGCACTTCTAGCGTGACTTTGTTGCTCTTGTATTCGACGTTCTTGTTCTTTACGTAATGCTTTTGGTATTTTACCAACAACATTTTTCTTTAAGGCATTTTCATCATTACTTAATTTTAAATTTTCTAGAAATTTTTTCGACAACTCTTCCAATTCATCTGGTTGCGCTTGCTCCAAAAACGCTGATATAATTATATCAGTTTCTCTTTTTTCATCTTCACTCCACGTTCCATCTTCGATCATTTTAGCAGCACATAATATTTTCTCGCTTTCAGTTAAATCAGCAATATTTTTGTTTAAGATCCCAACGCTTCTAAGATGCCAATCAGTAATAAATTTTTCATACTCCTTCCAACATAACGTAATATGGCTCAAAAGCAAAATAATCGCATCTTCTCGTTTTAACTCATTGTCTAGCTTAATAAACCACCACTTTTCTCCAGATCTAGTGCCAGCAAATAACCAATTGGCTCCCTCACCTACTTTATGTCCATAATAATCATCTTTATCGTCGTTTTTTTCTAGCTTAAAAGTAAAAGGATGCTTGTTATTATATTTAACATATTCAATTATATAATCTCTCAATAGAGATCTATATTGCTCTAATTGTAATTCTATCTGTGAGTAATCTGTATAGCCTGTACGGCCTTTCAATTGATTTTTAACATCCCAAAATTTATTCCAAAAATCTTCCCATGTTTGTTTGTATTTTTCTGCTAGTTTTTCTTCTACTAGTTCAGGAATAGTTTGTGCATAGCGATTCAATTCATGCAAACTATTCGTTAACGATTCTGGGAGGGACTTACGGCTGTCGTCAACCAACTGTTTTCTTTTATTTTTTCTTATTTCTTTTTGTTGATGATGTTCTTTTTTTGAATCTTCATCATGAATTGATTTAACTTCTTTACGTGGGGATTTATGTTGTCTACTTTCTGCTTTTTCTGGGGCTGCCTTAAATCTAAAGACTTTTTCTTCCAGGAACTCATCATCTTCATCTATCTCGCTATCTTCAGCAGGATTAGTTATTTTTTTTTGTTTTTTGCTGATTGGTATATCTTCTTGAGTTTTTGTTGGCCACTTTTTAAAGTTTTTTTCTATTTCTCTTTTTCTTTTTTTGCCAGGTAGATCTGTATCGCCATTATCACCACTCATATCCTAATCCTCACAATTACAACATGTGTAATTGCTATAATCTTTAAAATTTATTTACTTACTAGAATAATGACTCTTGATAATAGTAAAAGGTTCAGTTGTTGGGATGGCAATACAATAAATATTGTATTTACAATATGGAAGTTAAAAATTTCTTAAAATCTTGTTTAATAATTGGATGTTTTAATGCCATAGCAACAGTTGCCTGTAGATACCCTAATTTTTGCCCACAATCATACCTAACTCCATCGAAATCGAGAGCATACACGTCTTCTATGCTCAACAAAGAAGAAATAGCTGGGGTTAATTGCATTTCAAAACCAGTACCAATAGTATTATTAAACTGTTTGTGTGCATCATCTAAATAATTAAATATATTGGCAGACAAAATATATCTCCCAATTACTGCTAAATTAGATAGCGCATCTTTAGGTTTAGGTTTTTCAACAATATTATTAATTTTACCAAAATTGTTAAATTTTTGGTCTACTCCAACGATACCATAATTAAAAACTAGTTCTGGCTCACAATGCTCTACTGCAATAATACTAGATTTTACTTGATTATATTTTTCTACCATTTGTTTTAAACAAGAATTTTGGTTAGTAGTTGTTATTAAATCGTCAGCCAACAATACCGCAAATGGCTCGTTACCAATAACATTTTTAGCACACCAAACTGCATGCCCCAAACCAAATGGTTGCATTTGTCTAATATAAATAAATGTTACATTGGGAGGAATAATTTGTTTTACTGTAGCTAATACTTCAAGTTTACCAGCTTGTTCCAAACTTCTTTCTAATTCTATATTTCTGTCAAAATGATCTTCTATAGTACGTTTATTGTAATTAGTTACAAATATTAATTCGGTTATCCCTGCATTAACTGCTTCTTCTACAGCATATTGAATTAATGGCTTGTCAACTATAGGCAGCATCTCTTTAGGAGTAGCTTTGGTAGCTGGTAAAAACCTACTACCTATGCCTGCCACTGGAAATATAGCTTTTTTTATCGATAAATTTGCCATAATTATAATTTATATTGAATATATTAAAAAATTATACCAACTTCATATACTGTTAACAAGCAACACTTTTAGTTTTTAAATTAACTGATCTAACCAAAGTAAATTTAAAAAGTTTTTCCATGGATAAACTTGGATCCCATCTATAATACGCATTTCTGAATCTTGAGATACAATACAAAATTTTTGAATATTTTGTTCTTCCCGAAGAGCTTTTAATCCTTTTAGATGTTTTTCTGTAACTAAAGTAGTTGATTTAAATTCACATGCTAAATTATTACCAATAATACAATCAACTTCAAATTGAGAGGTGCTACGCCAATATGATATCGTTATGTTTTTTCTTCGATAATTTAAATAGGCTCTTATTTCTAAGACAAGAAAATGTTCAAAAACTTTACCAAATAATTCACTACCAGACAAAATTTCAGTTCGTTTGGCAAGAGTATTTACTATACCAATATCAAAAAAATAAAATTTTGAGCGCGTAATCGCTTTTCGTTTTTTAGTTTGTAAATAAGCTGGCAGCTGAAAACCAATTAAAGTATCTTCTAGAATTTGAATATAATTTTGAATTGTTTTTACTGGAACACCAGCATCACTAGAAATGGATTGAAAATGCAGTTCTTCCCCATTTTGTAAGCCTATAATATCTAAAAAACGAATAAAATAATCTAATTTACGCACAAGAGCTTCCGCAACAACTTCTTCTCGTATATACAAATTAATATAATTATTTAATTCTTCATAATAATCTTCTGACAAAAATATGTGGGGTAATCCCCCTCTATTTAAGTACTTAATCAAATCAAAATTTATTATTTCTTTAGAAGTTAGCCCATAAAGATGAGCTTCCCATGCTCTTCCGCCTAATAAATTAGCTGCTCCTCGTTTAAGTTTTCTTGCGCTACTACCAGTTAAAAGAAAAGATATTTTATATTTTTCAATTAAACGATGTACTTCGTCTAAAAGTTTTGGTAGTTTTTGGATTTCATCTATTATAATAATTGGTGTTGTTTCAGAAGTTAAAACTAATTTTTCTTCAATTAGCTTTGGCCTTCTAAGTAATTCGGTGTATATATCCGCATCTAGCAAATCATAAAAAATAGCGTTAGGAAATTGTTGGTGAATAAGGGTAGTTTTTCCGGTACTTCTAGGACCAAACAAAAAAAAACTTTTTTTTTGTAAAAGCGAATTCATATTAAGCAATCGTTGATAAATCATTGTAGTTCACCTTTATTTATTTTGATGATAATTGGAATCATTGTTTCTGTTTATCATGACAAACGGAAATAGTCAAATATCTGTTAGTCATACATTTTTAATATTACAATTTTTAACAATTACACCATTTTTTTGGCCTAGTACTTTTTTGACCTGGTACTTTAGTTGTGCTATGTTTAGTTTGGGAACTAATTTACAGTGAGAACTAAAATGAAATTTAACCTAAGAGCATTATTATCATTAGATTTTGTAGAAGTTAACAAAGCACAAACATCACCAATTCAATATGATAACTTATATTTGGTTTGCCACGATAATAAACCTAAAGATGATATAAAGGCAGGCCACACGCTTCCCAGACTAGGGGTAGTGGACATTTCAAGTGGTATATATGATCCAATTTTATTACCAGATACTGATCCATTAATGAAATCAAAAGATTTAGAATCTGTAACATGGCTGCATGGAAATGAATATTTAGCCTGTGAAAGCAGCGGAAAATGTTTTCACGTAAGACTTATTCATCGAGCAAATGGGTATGCAACAGAAACACTACGAACCCTCCAACTTCCTGTGCCAAAAGACAGATTTTTTAATATTGAAAGCGTGGGAATAAAAAGAACAAAAGGTGATGTACTAAATAATGTCATTTGTTATGATCATCGAGGTGGTATTAATCCTGGAGAAGAGCCATGGAGTCGTTGTGCACCATTCGATATTGAAACTGGAGAAATTGGCAGTTTTAAAGAAACTTCACCATCCGACCCATTTGCCATAGCTAATAAGCTAAATAGAGCCATTTCAGATCGCACTATTGGAGAAAAAACAGGACAATCTTACTTTGTTGCAACAATAGACACAGAAGGATCAGAAGGGATCCCAGCTACCCAGGATAATGCATACAGCTTCATCTATACGGTAGATCAATGTATAAAGTATGTTGATGGAGATAAAATAGAAGCATTATATGTTACTCCTGATGAACAACAAGCTATTATTACAACTGATAATGACAGGCCAAACTCAGAAAAAATCTGTTTATTTTCATTAAGAAATCCAAATGCAGAACCCATATGTCATCACACAATTCCATACGGGATTGGTGGGATTGCGCCTATAAAAAAGTTGTTAATTCCTAAAAGCTAGAACAACAACAAAAAAGTAATAAACAGTTTCACTTTTAAAAATCATTAGGATATAGTAATAATTATTTGGCAACCCATTGGCTGCTTGGCAACAGGATGTTGTAAACCCCGTGAGGCCCGGAAGGGAGCAACGGTAGCAACTTAGCGTGTGCGAAGTTTTGTCTTTGGGTGCCTTTATGTAGAGAGATATGTCCTATCAAGTTTTAGCTAGAAAATGGCGCCCACAAGATTTTACTGCAGTTGCTGTCCAAATCCCCACTATTCAAGTACTACAAAATTCTTTAGACAGCCAAAAACTACATCATGCTTATTTATTTACTGGTACTAGAGGGGTTGGTAAAACTACTATTGCTAGAATTTTAGCTAAGGCTTTAATTTGCGAACAAGGCATATCTTCGCAACCTTGTAATAATTGCTTTTTTTGTAAAGCTGTTACCGACGGTAATTGCGTAGATGTTATAGAAATAGATGCAGCTTCTAAAACTAAAGTCGAAGATACTAGGTTAATACTAGATAACTTGGCATATGCACCAAGTGCCGCTAGATTTAAAATATACATAATCGATGAAGTACATATGCTATCTACTCATAGTTTTAATGCCTTATTAAAAAGTTTAGAAGAACCTCCAACTCATGTTAAATTTCTATTAGCAACTACTGATCCACAAAAATTACCAATAACAGTATTATCTAGATGCTTACAATTTAAATTAAAAATGTTTTCTAGTGCGGCAATTACTAAACAACTTGAGCATATTTTAACTATGGAAAACAAACTATTTGAACAAGACGCTATTTTACAGATAGCACTAGCTGCTAATGGTAGTATGCGAGATGCGTTAAGTTTATTAGAACAAGTATTGGCTTTTAGTGAGCATACTGAAAAAATAACAAAATTAGAAGTCTGTTCAACATTAGGGATCCCTGATTCATTACAGTTAATTAATTTATTAACTGCGGTTTTAAAATCAGATCTTGCACTAATTTTAGTTATAATAAATAATTTTGCTGAAGCCAATTTGGATTTAACTATAATATTGCAAGAAATCCTAGTTATGCTAAAAAATATTACTATTTTACAGATCGCCCCAAATGCTTTGTTACAAGAAGAAACTATTTTACATAAAGATTTGTTATTAAATTTAGCTAATATAACCACTAAAGAAGAAATTCAATTATATTACGACATCGCTATTAATGGTTTTAAAAATTTAGCATTTACTCCAGATCCTAAAGTGTGGTTTGAAATGATTATGCTAAGAATGGCAGCCTTTGTACCTGTAACTACTAAGCCAATAGAAGCTAAAGATTTAACTGTGCCTGTTACAATTACTAAAGATCAAAATCTAGTTATTAAAGATCCTAAAACTACAGAAAATAAATCTCAATTAAATTTTTATGAAATTATTAACCAATTAAATATTTCTGGTTTAACTAAAGAATTAGCTGAAAACGCTGTGTTTGAATCGATTACTGATACTAAAATTAAACTTATCATTGATGAAAATAAAAAACTTTTAATAACTAAATATAATATAGAAAATTTGCAAAGCGCTTTTAATAAACATTTTGCTAAAGATATTAGTTTAAAAGTGGAATTACAAAATTTTCAAGAAAACCAAGCTTTAACTAAAGCAACTGTTAGATTTCAAAAACAACTTGAACTACAAAATTTTATTAATAACGATCAAGATTTACAACAATTAATAACTTCTTTTGATGGTCAAATAGAATTAGTAGAATAACATAATGATTTTTAGCCCTTTAATTGATGATTTAATTATGGCATTTCGATGCTTGCCCGGAGTGGGACCTAAAACTGCTCAACGTATGGCGTTTTATATTCTACAAACAGATAGAGAGGGCGGTAATAACTTATCAACTGCCATAAAGAAAGCTTTACAACAAATAGGCAAATGTCAGAATTGTCGTACTTTATCAGAAAAACCAATTTGTACAATTTGTAATAATCTATCTAGAGATAGCCAATTATTATGTATAGTAGAAAGTCCGGCCGACATTTTAGCTATAGAACAAACAAAAGAATACTATGGCCTATATTTTGTGTTATTAGGTAGATTATCACCATTAGATGGTATTGGCCCAGAAGATTTAGGTGTAGTAGAATATCGTAATTTATTACAAAAAGGTAATATAAAAGAAGTTATTATGGCTACTAATTTAACCGTAGAAGGAGAGACTACAGCGTTTTATTTCGCTGAGGTTACTAAAGAATATGGTATAAAAACTAGTAGAATTGCTCAAGGTGTACCTCTTGGTGGCGAATTAGAAACCACAGATAGTGGTACTTTAGCCAGGGCATTATCCGATAGAGAATTAATTTATTAAGGAGTATAAATAATATGTCAACAGCAACCAATAACAAACAAACTTTAAGCTTTCAAGCAGAAGTAACTCAATTATTACATTTAATGATCAACAGCCTGTATAGCAATAAAGAAATTTTCTTACGAGAATTAATTTCTAATGCCTCAGATGCTGCTGACAAATTACGATTTGAAGCACTAGCTAACCCTACTGTTTACGAAAACGATTCAGATCTAAAAGTATGGGTGGAACTCAATAAAGATGCTCGTACTATAACTATTCGTGATAACGGAATTGGCATGAACATGGACGAGGTTATTAAAAACTTAGGAACCATCGCAAAATCTGGTACTAAAGAGTTTTTATCTAAACTTACTGGAGACCGAGCTAAAGACTCTCAACTAATTGGTCAATTCGGGGTGGGATTTTACTCTGCATTTATAGTTGCCGATGAAGTTGAAGTCACCAGTAGACATGCTAATGACAACGTTGAAAATGGCGTTAGATGGAAATCTACCGGTAACGGGGAATATGAAATCGAAAATATAAGCAAAACAACTCGAGGTACCGAAGTAGTATTGCACTTAAAACCAAACGAAGAACAATTCTTAAATAGTTGGCATGTTAGACATGTTATTACCAAATATTCTGATCATATTAGTCTACCTATTGTGATGGCAAAAGAAAACAATACTGAAGAAACAGACAAAGAAAAAGATAGCACAATTATAGAAGTTCCGGAAGAAGAGGTAATAAACAGAGCGATAGCTGTATGGGCTTTACCTAAACAAAACATTAAAGACGACCAATACATTGAGTTATATAAACATATCGCTCATGACTTCGAAGAACCACTAACTTGGACTCACAATAAAGTAGAAGGTAAATTAGAGTATATAACTTTATTATACATTCCTAAAAGAGCGCCTTTTGATTTATATCATGTTGCAAAGCCTAAGGGATTAAAATTATACGTAAAACGAGTATTTATTATGGATGATGCGGAACAATTTTTACCACTATATCTACGTTTCGTGAGGGGAATTGTCGATTCTAATGATTTACCATTAAACGTTTCTAGAGAAATTTTACAACACAGCGACGTTACGGCTTCTATTCGCAGCGGTGTAGTAAAACGAGTATTAGAAATGTTAGAAAGCATGGCAGAAAAAGACTCAACTAAATATTTAGTATTTTGGAAAGAATTTGGGCAAGTTTTAAAGGAAGGTCCAGCTGAAGATTTTAGTAATCGTGAAAAAATTGCTAAGCTATTAAGATTTAGTTCTACTTATTTAGATAATACTCAACAAGATGTTTCTCTAGATAATTATATCGAGCGTCTTAAACCAGAACAAGAAAATATTTATTATGTAACCGCTGATAGTTTTAATACTGTTAAAGCTAGTCCACATTTAGAAATTTTTAGAAAAAAAGATATAGAAGTATTATTGTTAAGCGATAGAATTGACGAATGGATGATGAGCCATTTAACAGAATATAATGGTAAAAAATTTAAATCTATTGCTAAGGGGGATCTAGAACTTGGAAAATTAGAAGACGAACAGTCTCAAAAAAACCAACAACAATTATCCGAAGAATTTAAAGATCTAATTGCTGATCTCAAAAAAGAATTAGGCGAACATGTTAAAGATGTGCGTATTACGGTACGACTAACAGATTCTCCAGCATGTATAGTTACAGATCAAAATGACGTAACTCCTCAAATGGAACGGATCTTGAGAGCTGCTGGACAAGTAGTTCCTAAAACTAAGCCAATTTTAGAAATTAACCCAAAACATACTACCATTACTAATTTATGCAATTTAAAATCTAAAAATCCTAAAAAATTTACTGATTTATGTTTTGTTTTATTAGATCAAGCAATTTTAATAGAGGGTGGCCAGTTAGAAGATCCCGCTATGTTTGCTAAAAGATTTAATAATCTAATGTTAGATTTAGTTTTTTAATAACTTTTTATCAAACTAATCTAGGTTTTTTTTCCTGTCTACTAAGTGGGGTTGAAGAAGAGGCGCTAACGGCTTCTGCTTCAACCGCTGTTAAATCGGCAACATGGTGATCCATGCTGGTATTGGTGTTAGGTATTTCTCTTGTTCTACGTATTTTACTTAATACCATAGATGCGAATCTTCTTAACAGACCACCATTACTACTAGTTGCTGCTCTTTCCGTATAGCCTGCTCTATCATTAGCAGAGCTTAACCTTCGTATAAACATTAACCTAGAGCGGCTATCAGATGGTTCTAATGAAGGTGGTTCTACATTTGATGAGGAAGAAGATTCTACGATATATTTTTTTAATTTATCCCCAGCTGTTGATACCGTATGTTTTGTGGTTATTTTTTCAAGAAATTTTTTAAGATTTTTAATTTTACTAACTTCCCTGGGCCTTTCAAGTTCTTTTAACACCCCTAATATAAAAACCGCATTATTAAAATTATTTATTTTTTTTTGTAAAAATTTTAGATCAAATTTAACTAAAAAATTTTTCCAACAATCTTTAGGTAATGCATGTAAAACTTCAATAAGATCGTCAGATATTTTTATAATATTTTGTAAATATCTTTTGTTAAATTGTTCTAAAAAATTAAACTTTAATCGTACTTGGTCCATGTAAGTAACATGAGTACAATCTGATTGCGGCAACGTAGTTAAAATTTTGACAAAAATTTGAATGTTTATTTGTCGTTTTGATGGTTGATCAATACCGTAAAGCTCTTTTAAACATTCTATTCCTCTAGATAAATTTTCTAGATTTAACAAACGTAAAATTTCAAATTGTTGTTCTAAATTTAATATCTTAAAAAAATCTAGTTGTCTTTTAAGAGAATAAATACGTAACAATACTTCTTTGGGCAATTCTTCTATAGATAGTTTTGATTTTAATTCTTGCACCAAAAACGAAAGTACTGCAGATTCTTCTGAATGTGTCCAGTAATTATTTTCTTCGATAATATTTAAAAAACTTATTAAGATGTTAAAATGTTTTCCTAAACTTAATAATCTTAAAAAATTAAGCTGTTTTTTTAAGGATAACAACTTTAAAAACCCTTGTGTATATAGATCTTTTTCTGGTAATTTTATTAATTGTTGTACAACAACAACTAATATTCTATGTTGTTTATGGGACAATGTATCAAAATCTTCTTCCAGCAATTTTTCAAACCCTCCTCTAGAGGGATATTCACAATCGCTACTACTCGCAACAGTTACCGGAGAAAGAGCCACCCAACCAGAATCGCTATCTTCACTTTGAGTTTTATGAAACATAAATTACCCATATCTAAAATTAAAACACCGGTATTATATACTTTATAAAAATGAATTCTAGTTTTATTTTTCAATATAGTTTTTTAATAACTTAGTAGTTTCATCTGCTGTTGCTGGCTTTCCAAAAAGAAACCCTTGAGCTGCATCAGTAAATATTGCATTTACAGCCGCTAGTTGTTCTTTAGTTTCTATACCTTCTGCAACCACATGTAACTTTAACCCTTCTGCAACAGTGGCTATAGATTGAATAATTGCTCCAAGTTCAGGATGTTCGGTAAAACTATTAATTAGGGTTCGATTAATCTTAATACAGTCAACAGGAAATTGTTTAACAGCAGCAAACTTTGAATAGCAGGTACCAAATTCATCAAGGGTAATACCAATTCCTAACTGTTTTAGTTCGCATAACTTAGGCACCATAGTATTTCCGTTAATTAAAAATATTTTTTCGGATATTTCAATTTCTAAATATTTTGCATCAAGTTGAGTTTCTTCTAATACTTGTTTGATAATTTTTGTCATATCTTCTTGTTTTAGCTGACATTCGGAGATATTTACTGATATTTTAATACGAGGTAAATTACTATCATGCCAAAATTTTAATTGAGCACAAGCAGTTTTTAATACCCACAACCCTATAGAAAATATTGTACCACTAGATTCGGCGATGGGGATTAAAGTACTTGGCGGTACCATACCTAATTGTGGATGTTGCCAACGTATTAACACCTCCACACTTTTAATTTGGTTAGTATTTAAATCAATAACTGGTTGATAATGCAAAAACAGTTCTTTTTTTTGTATAGCAATATGTAAATCATGTTCTAGCTGCAACCGCATTAATAGTTGCGTAGACATCTCCTCATTATAAATTCTAAAAGTGTTTTTTCCTTTTTCTTTAGCATGATACATAGCTGCATCAGCATTTTTAATAAGAGTAACTGCATCGGCACCATCTTGTGGATAAAAACTGATCCCAATACTAGCAGTAACTATAAGTTCTTGTTCAACAAAATTATATGGTTGAACAATATATTTAAAAAATCTATCAATTATTTTATTAAAGTATTCTAATCCAATATTGTTAGATGTCATTGTTACTACAAATTCATCCCCACTTAATCTAGCAACGATGTCTTCTTCTCTCACATATTTTTTTAATCGTTGTCCAAAAGTTTTTAGTAATTGATCACCAACATTATGACCAAAAGTATCGTTAATAGCTTTAAACGAATCTAAATCAATAAAAAATACTGCAATATAGTTATTATTACGTTTTGCATAAGCAATCTCTTTCTGTAACTGATCTATTAATAAATGCCTATTTGGCAGCCCAGTTAATGAGTCAAACATTGCTTGTTGTTCTAATTGGTTTTCTAATTGTTTCCTTAAAGTAATATTTCTAAAACTATATACAATACCTGTAACTCCTGCTTCAATATTTTTAACCATTATATATTGTTCAAGATAAGTTTCGTTATGTAGTCTAATTTCACTTGCTGCTTCTTGTTGAATGTTTGGCGAAAATGTTAATGAAGTGTTTGCCTTAATTTGCATATGTTTAAAAACTTCCACTGCGCTGCCTTGCTCTAAGATATTAAGGGGAAGCTCCCACGATTCAACAAATGATTCATTATATAACAACACGTTTTCTTGGTTTTTATCTACAACTAAAATGCCTAAACTCATTGTTTGAAATATAAGTTTAGTTAAAGCTAATTCTTTATTTAATTGGCTTGAGCTTAATTGAGCTTGTATTGACCTATTGTCAATATTTTTTTTAGGTTTATGCATAAAAAAAATTAAGATTATTAATTAAGATGATTAAGTAGTCTAATTAATATTAGTTGATTAAATACCAAACATCAATGTGTATAAAACACATTGCATTTAAAATTTGAGTATTTTAAGATGAAAATATGACTGTTATTTACAATAAAATTATCTGGTTGACAATCTTTTTAAGTATTTTATTAATTTCTTGTGGACAGAGCGGACCTTTATACTTACCATAATTTTTTTAAAAATAAGATAATGAGAGCTACATGCTAGTTAATTTTACTAAAATGCACGTCTTGGGTAACGATTTTATAATGATAGATGCTATTACTCAAAAAATTAAACTACATAGCGCCTATATTAAAAAAATTGCTAACCGTAATACCGGGATCGGTTGCGATCAAATTATCTTGTTAGAGCCACCCAAAGAACCAACGGCAGATTATTATTATAAAATATATAACGCTAATGGTAAAATTGCTGAACAATGCTTAAACGGCGCTAGATGTACAGCTAGATTTGCTTTAGATTCAGGATTAGTAAATAAACAAACGATTGTTGCAGATTGTATGGCCGGCAGAGTAACTTTCTCTGTAGAAAACAACCTGTTAATTTCAGCTAATTTAGGAATAATTAATCCTGCTATAAATAGCTATTTATTAAAGCTAAAAAACAGTAATATTGATTGTAAAATACATAGTTTATCTATTGGTAATCCACATGCTATTGTTTTATTACCTAACGAAATATCAACAGAATACCCAGAAATAGAACACCCAAAATACTGTTTATTAGCAGAAGATATTAATAATCAAGATATGTTTTCTTCTGGAATAAACATTGGTTTTATTAGAGTTATTGATGCTAACAGCATTAGATTACGCGTGTTCGAACGTGGCGTTGGTGAAACTTTATCTTGTGGAAGTAATACCGTAGCTGCATTTTTAGTAGCAAAACATTTAAAATTGATAGCTAATCGTGCTAAAATTTTGTTTAAATTAGGAACTCTACATGTTAAATTAGAAAATGATTGTTTAATTATTAGAGGCCCAACAAATTCAGTATTTATTGGTAAGTTTAAAATTTAGATTTTTAACAAGGGGAGTAACATGAAAAAATGTATTACTATGCTAAGTTTAGGTTTGGGGATTATTTCTTCATTTTCAGTCCACGCTAACACTAATTATAAAGATGGTTTACAATTTGGCTCTCAAGATGATCCGTATTGGTTTAAAGTCAATGGAGCATTAATGCTAGATGAGCGACTTTTTTTTGGGAAAAAACAAGGAAATCTACATAGCGGCGCTTATATTAAAAAATTTGATGTAGATCTTTCTGGTGGCCTTGGTAAAGATTTATCTTTTACTACTGGTGTTGGTTTTAAAGCTCATCATTCTAAGGTAGAAGTTAACGATGCTTATATAACCTATAGTGGATTTAAATGGTTAGGAGAAAATTTTAATGTTTCTGTTGGTAAAGTAAACCCTAGCTTTTGTCTAGAAAGTACTAGCAGTAGTAAATGGACCCCTTTCTTAGAAAGAAGCATAGCAACTACTGCTTTTAGTCCGGATCCTGGTTTAGGGATTAGCGTCAGTAAATGGCAAAAAGATTACTCTATTAGTGTAACTCTAACTCAACCAAAACCAACCGATAAAACTAAAGATGAAAACGGTAAAGAAGTAAAACATTCTGATCGATTACAACTAAATACTAGGTTAACCAAAGCACATTTTTTTGGCGATCATAAATTTTTACAATTAGGTTTTTCTGGTCATATTAAAGATGATGGGCATATGGGTATAGAATTTTCTACTAGCCCAGAAGCTAACTCTCGTCACTCTACTGATATGCTGCTTAACACCACTATTAATAATAAAAAAATTAAGGCTAAAAATCACTACACTATAGGCTTAGAATTATTGGGACAAGATGGCCCATTAAGTGGTCAAGCTGAAGGCTTACTTACTAAAGTTAAGCGCGACAAAAGTCAACTAAGTTATAATAATCCAAATCAACCAGGCCAAAATTTAACCTTTAAAGGATACTATGCTAATATTAACTATGTATTAACAGGGGAATCACGGATCTTTAAAGAATGCCTTGGTATTTTAGGACAAGTAATTCCTAATAAGGAAAGTGGCGCCTGGGAAGTATCTGGCCGTTATAGTTTTTTAAACCTTAACGATAAGGATATAGTTGGTGGCACAGATCATAGTATTGGAGCAGCAGTCACTTGGTACGCCAACAAAAATATTGCTGTTACTGGTGAATACTTGAAACATCACCTTAAAAGAAATGGTACTTTAGCAAAGTTAAACTTTGATAGTGTTGGAGCTAGGTTACAATTTGTATTTTAAAAATTATTTAAATAAATTACTCACAGTGCAATACTTTTTTATAATTGTTGCACTGTGTTGTGTTTTTGTATTAATTGGTTCTTATTTTACTGAAAATATCTTAATAATAGATCCTTGTATTCTTTGTACTATGCAAAGAATACTATTTATTTGGATTTTTGGAATTTGTATCGCTGGTTTTTTACTAGAGCTTATTATTACCAATTTATTTTTAAAAAATTTCTTTACTACATTAATAACTAACATTTTAGTTGGATTCTTTGTAGCTAACGTTCTAATCTGTAGCGTTATCGGTATTTTAATAGCTGGTAGACAATCTTGGTTACAATCATTTGCAAAAAATAATCTTCACCAAAATATTTATAGTTGTAGCGCTGGCTTAGAACAGTTAATAATGCAGCATCCTATTTTTATGATATTTAGCATGGCTCTTAAAGGAACACTAGAATGTTCTCAGATTCATCTTAAAATTTTAGGGTTATCATTAGCTAATTGGAGCTTAATAATTTTTACTATGATTTTACTATTCGGTGGTGCAGTAATTTATAAAAAACTAACAACTATAAAAATATCTAATATGATTATTCTACTAAAACGTCTAAAATTTAATTAAGATTTTAGTATATTTTAATTTTGCATTCAGTTTTATTGAATAAATTTTTAATATTTTGTTTATGTCTAAACAAAATTAATAAGCTAATAATCATAATACAAACAGCAAAATCTCTGTTAGGTAGCCAAAAAGTCGAAATTATAGCAACTATAGTTGCACTTATGGCCGCTAATGATGAAATTCTAAATATCAAAAATACTAAAACCCAAGTTAAAAGTAGTAATAACGATAATTGCCAATAAAATGCTGCAATAATACCTAATGTAATTGCTATTCCTTTACCGCCACGAAACTTAAAAAATATTGGGAATAACTGGCCTAAAAAACCAGCCAAAGCAGCTATTGAAATAGCCCAGCTAGGCATAGATAATAATTGTACTGTCCATACTGTAAAAAATCCTTTTAAAACATCTAAAAATAGAACCAAAACAGCAAGATTCTTGCCAGCTATACGCAACACATTAGTTGTTCCTGGATTTTTGGAGCCTTGTTCCCTAGGATCTGGTAATCTAAATAGTCGGCATAATAAAATAGCGCTAGATACAGAACCAATTAAGTATGCACAGATTATTAAAGTAAATGCTAATGGAGTCATATAATGGATACAGTTTTTATTAACGATTTAATAGTAAATATCACCATAGGTAATAATGCCTGGGAAAGAACAATAAAACAACCCATAACTTTAAATTTATCTATAATTACCAACTTTTTAAAGGCCGCTGAACAAGATGAATTATCCTTAACCATTGACTATTCACTTATAGTCAATAATATTATTGAATTTTGTAACAACACTAATTTTAAATTATTAGAATCCCTGATAATTGGAATAGAACAATTAATCATATCTAAGTATCAATCCAGCATAATAGGCTTAGAAATTAGCGCTAAAAAATTATTTGCTTTAACTAACACTAAAGAAGTCGGGGTAAAAATTGCGAGATCCTACACCAGAAGCCAAACAACATGGAATTAAAGTAAATAACTATATCAAGCAAAAAATTCAACAAGCAGGCGGAGAAATTTCGTTTGCAGAGTTTATGCAAGCAGCACTTTATGCCCCTAATTTAGGCTATTATCATGCTGGATGCACCAAATTTGGTAAACATGGTGATTTTATTACCGCCCCAATGATGGGAACTTTATTTGCTGCTTGTGTGGCTAACCAATGTTCTACTCTTTTAAAAACTACACCAAATGGGGATATTTTAGAACTAGGTGCTGGAGATGGACAATTAGCTAATAATTTAATAAAACAGCTTAATGAACAACATAAACAATCTGTTTTTAATAACTATTTTATTTTAGAACCAAGCTATGAATTACAAACCAGACAAAAAAAACTGTTATTGAACGATACTAATTATACTTATAAAAATAAAATTTTTTGGCTAGAACAATTGCCAATCAATTTTAATGGAATTATTGTAGCTAATGAAGTATTAGATGCTTTACCAGTTTCTCTGTTTACAATTAAAAATAATAGTATTTTTGAAAAAATAGTTACCTTAAAAAAGAATAAATTTGTTTTTAAAGAAAAACTTGCTAATCCACAATTAGCCGAAGAAATAATTAAACTACCTATCTATACTGATAATTATACTAATAATTATACTAATAATATCTATAGTTCAGAAATTTGTTTGTTAATCCCCGGGTTAATAAAATCGCTAGCAAACACTCTACAGCGAGGTGCAATATTATTTTTTGATTACGGGTTTTTAGAACAAGAATATTATAATATAGTAAGAAATTCAGGGACTTTAATGTGCCATTATAAGCATTATGCTCACAATGATCCGTTGTTTTCACCTGGGCTACAAGATATTACAACTCATGTAAATTTTTCTTTGGTTATGGAACATGCTGTTAAAAACAATTTACAGATTGCAGAATTTTCTTCTATGGCCAACTTTTTAATACAAAATAATTTACAAATAGAACTAAATAAAATAACGGTCACTAACGCTATACAACAAATTAGCTTGAATCAAGAGATAAACACCTTAATTTCCCCTCACGAGATGGGGGAACTATTTAAGGCTTTAATATTAGTTAAAAATAATTAAATTGCCATCCTTAGCATACAACTTCCTATTACCATTTAACCAATTATCCTTAGGATATCAGTATTTTATCAAAATACAACTTATATAACTTTTATAGACTAAAATTACTTAATCAAAATGTTCATAAAAAACAAGCACTTAGATATGACAAGGTGTTTTCTTACAAATAATGCAGATATTGCTTACAGAAGAAAATTTAGTTTGTCTACACGTTGTTCCTTGATTTGTAAACTACATTAAATAAGTATGAACACAATAGAAAAATTAATTAATCCTTGGTTACAGCAAAGACAACAAATACTAGTAACTTTAAATAGTTTAGCAAGATTATTACCCTATGCTGATAATTCTCCTATTTCTCTATCAAAATTTTTCCAATTACTTATAGATTATACATGCGCAGGGCATTTGCAAATTTTTACTATATGCTTAGAACAAAGTATAGATAATTTTGTTCCAGTAAAACAAATACTTCAAAAAATAAATAATTCTACTGATCATATTTTAAAGTTTAATTATAAATTTAATAAATTTAAAAATATTTCTGTCAATGATATGGTGACCTTATTAGAACAATTTTCTAATCGTATAGAATTAGAGGATTTATTAATTAATATGAAAGCAATCCATAAAAATCAAATTAATTAAAATTAATTACAACATCATTCTATTATTGCATTTTCTTTTTGAAGTTTATTAAATTTATTGCCAAGCAAATTAGCAACAATAATCCAAACACCAACTATTCCCAAGGAAATCAAAGTACCAAATATTAATAAATCAGAAAGATTTTTAGTGTATGCCGCAGTAATTATAGATCCAGAGCCTTTTGAACATCTTGATCCAAAAGATTCAATCCACCCTTTAGCTTTAAATCGTATATCTTTAGTAGTCGGAATATACATTACTTCTTTAGTTGGATTGTTTAATGCGTAACCTAAACCCCTAACAACAACTGCCGTAACAAAAAGTACCCACATAACCTGAGTCTTAGTAATTTCTATAAAATTAACTCCTAATAATCCCAACAATACTGTACCTACGGAAGCAGGGTAAAAAATCAAGCAAAATTTTAGACCAAATCGTCTCATAAAAAAATTAGTTCCCAGTAAGGAAAACAATAACACCACACTATTAATGCTCATACCATACTTTCCCGAAAAAGCAACAAATAGATCTCTAGAAATCAATACCTCTGTAGCAATCATATTCATTTGAAATTCTAAAACAGTACCAATAATTTCATAGATAGTAGAAATTATCAAAATACCAATAACATAAGGCCTTGTAACAATTAGTTTTAATCCCTCAAAAAAACTAGTTTTAGACTTGTTATCATCGACACTAATATAAGCTAGCTCTTTTTTAGTAATAATCAACATGTAAAGTCTAATAAGAAATGGAACTAAAAGAACTAAAAAACCACACAAACCTATCAATAGATAAGATCCAATAATTTTAACACCATACGTTACTATAGCGGTACCTAATATTGTACCTATTTGAGCACAAGTAACTATTATAGCATACCCTTTTTTGGCAAAATCTGGCTTAGTAATACTAACAACAAAAGCCCAAAATAAGATCATGAGTAAAGAAGAACTTTCAAAAGCAAAATAAGAAATCCAGCCAATAATTTTTCCTGGGATCCAAACAACTAAATGGTAGAACTTAGAAGAATCATCTATAGAAAAACATTCTGAATTTTTAGTTGCAAAACAGGTGAAAAAAAAAAGAGCGGAATAAAAACCACAAATAATATTGAATAAAGTTTTTTTATCAAACAAATCAACTAATTTACTGTAAATTAGGATAACTAATGCAACAATGAAAATAGAAATAATTTTAGCATAAGGTTGAAATTTCATTCCGACAAGATCGTTAAATATTGGATTTTTTAACACCTTCAATATCCAATAGCTGCCTAAAATTAAAGTAATTATACAAGAAAGCAAAATAATTTTTTTAACTTCTTGTATCGATAAATCACCCCATAAAGCCCGTAAAAACCCAGATAACATAAAAAATTTCTCTCAATTAATAATAATTATATTACGGGTCTATTTACTGGTCCATGCATTATATTTATGGTATAAAGTTGATCAAAAGTTTGATTTATAATAGAAAATATGTTATTTGACACATCATCTACAGGCTCATGTCCACTCAATTGTAAGTGATGAATTTTATCCCTATTTACTAAGACATCAAAAATATTTTTTTTATTTTCGTTAAATACAGAAAATTTCTTCTGCAACTTACATTCATCAATATCTTCTATACGATGTTCTAAAGGTACTAGTTCACAAGAAGGCTGTAAGCAATAACCTGTATTACAAGAATCATGCCCCCTCACTTGATCCCCGCATAAAGGACAAATAAACCTATATTGCAATCTCTTTCTTATTATATCTTCATTTAAATCCATGTATATAGGCACATGAATATCATCTGGTCTAATAAAAGAATTTATTAATACCAATGCTTGCCCAAAAGTCCTAGGAAACCCATCCAAAATAAATCCATTTTCACAATCTTTAGCGGCTAATCTTTTACTAATAATGCCTAAACATATTTCGTCTATGGCATAACTGTCTGTCAATAAAGAAATTAATTTAGAAAATTCTGTTTTTCTTCTTAATTCATCTCTAAAAAGATCTCCAACTGAAATATGTGGTATACTATAATACTGACTTAATGTGCGACCTTGGGTTCCCTTCCCTGATCCAGAAGTGCCAATTAAATTAATTATTAAACGTCTACATGGATAAAATTTTAAGGATTTATCTTCTTTCTTGAAAGCTAAATTCTTACCAGTGTTATCCACTTTCCAAACCGCATTAGAGTCAATCAAACTAAATGTTCCTGCTGAGCTTTGCTTATGTTCATAATTAGTTAGCATACCATTCCTTCATTAGTCTTGATTTATAATTACAAATAGATTAACAATAGTAAATTTTATATGCAAATATTAGTAATTTATGAATTTAATATCATCAAAAAACATATCCATGAGTCTTTCAAAGACCTGCATTACAAATTTCAATCCAAAGGTAGAGGTTTCAATATGTTTTATTGAATTTGAAGATAAAATATTATTTTTAAAAAATAACAATAAAAAATGGGGAGTACCTGGTGGTAAATTTAACTCTAAAGAAACGCCTTTTGAAGCTGTACAAAGAGAGGTTTTTGAGGAAACTAAAATAAATCTTGAGCCTACTAAAACTTATTTAAAACATACTATCTATACTAGGGTTCCAGAAACAGATGCAATTTTATATGTTTTTAAAACAATATTATTTAACAAACATGATGTAATTATAAATTATAAAGAACATAATGAATACTTATGGTCAAAACTAAATGATTGTTTTAAACTAGACCTAATGCGTGGGGAACATGAAATAATTAATTTATTATACAACAATCATTAGAGTATTTTTTGTATACATTAGTAATTAATTCTGTTCCTAGCATTCCAAAAACAGTTGCAATTATTGGATCTAAGTCATTATGATACCAAGCATAACAAACCGGTATTAAATATATTCTAAGCCTTAATCGTAAAAATTTTCTTAAAATTGTATAATTATATTTTAAATAAACATTAAGATACCCGGTAATCAAATAAGATAAATACAAAATAATTAATTCGTCACGATGCTTAAATAAAAAACCACCCTGAAAGTAATAACCGCCTAACAATATCATTACACCGGCAACAGCATGATTAGGATATTCAAGTTTAACTCTACGGAACCAATATAACACATGAGCAATATATGTTATCCCAGCAAAAGGAGAAATTATTACAGTAATAACCCCACATAGCCCCCAAACAATCCCAAATAAATACGAAATTCCTTTAAATCTTTCCTTAAGGCCATGTTCATTATATAAGTCTGCGTATTTTGCAGAAATTCCAAAAACAAATAATACCATCGCAAGAACAGCTTGATGACTATTCATAATAATTTATTTCCCTGTTTTAAATTTAGCAAGCATAAAACTCTCGTTATAAAGCGTATTCGATAAAGATAAATGGTTAAAAATTATGGAAAATTTTTCTCTTGAAATTAAATTGGCATTTAAAATTTTTTCACCAGTTTTCTTAAAAAAATCAAAAGTGTTATCTACACTCAAAGATATATTACCAATTTTATTATGGCCAGAATAATGATAAATTGTAAACCCAGGTATAATATTTTTTGCTAACATCTGATCTACAGCTAATAAAGATTTTTCGTTTTCAGCTATAGGATCATAACTCTTTGGATCTAGATTAGAATTTAACGATTGAATCCCATAAACAAAATTTGTGTAAACATTACCCTTACCAAATATATCCACAGAAAACTCTAAGGCATCCATTATCTTTTCGTATCCATATTTATATTTACCTGGACATATTATTTTGAAAAGATTTTTATCAAAAACTTCTAAAGGAAAATATATTTTATTAAATCCAGAATCTTTGATCTTCTTAATAAGATTAAAATTATTAGGTGGCATCAATGTTCCTAGTATATCTTGTAGCTTATCAAAAAGTGGAATGTTTTGAAGATTGTTACCTATTTTACAAAAATATTCAGCTGTAAAATCATAGTCCTTAATGTTACCAGATGTAACTGCTATATGCTTTATATTCGAGTCTTTTTGCAAAACAATACTTACAGCTTTTTTTATAATTTCAGGATCTTTTAACGGTTTTAAATATTCAACTTCTTCTTTGTATGTTGGCCAAATTTCACAAAATTTGCATTCATCTTTCTGTCTGTAATAAAAACAATGATTGCTTGGAGCAATTCCCAATAAATCTGAACCAAGAAACGAACAAACAGAATTTACTGAATTTAAATCATCTAATTTAATATTTCCTGAAATATCGTTAGGTATAAATTTAACCGAAGTAAGTGTCATATTTTCTGAATTTAATAAAAAATAATCTTCGTTTTTTAAAATAATCTTTAGCTTTGAATGTGGATTAAAACGAATTCTAGAAATACAAGCGCTTATATCACCACCTAAAATAATATCATCTGGAATAGGTCTGTTGTTTTTGAAAGTAGAATGTGAGTAAAGATGAATTTTTTTCTCTTGAAAATTATCTGGGAGTATAAGAAGGTCACTAACATCACACCCATCAACTAATAACTTACTTTTTAAAAAAAAAAATTTTTCTAACTCTAATATTTTCTGCACTCTTTTCCCTAATTAAAAGAAAATCTACTATTCATCATAATATCTTCTAAAGACTTACTGCTTGATTCAATTTGCAGTGAAGATGGAATAACAAATGATTTAAAACTCCAACGACCAGACATATCGCTCCATTTTGGTAATTTTGGATAATATGGTGGTAAAAGTTGTTCCTCGTTAATTGCACCGTTTAAGCAAGAAAATCTACAATCTAAAGATAATCTAAAGTGATTTGACAAATTTTTACCAGAAGCATGTACAGTTAATGAATGCATAATTAATAAATCACCAATTTCATAATGAGCAACCCTCCAATCAAGTTCATATTTCTCTATATTAGAAGCAGCACAATTAAAACGTCCTTCTTTATTAGGAATAACTGGCAAAAGACCCATTTTATGGCTCCCATGAGCAACCTCTAAGCCACCACAATTTGGTAAATAATTTCCTAATGGAATCCAAGCAATCAAAGTATCTTTTTCACCTTTAATATAAAAAAGATCCTGGTGTGGTAACACAAGATCATTAGGATTCATATTATATGGATAACAAATTCTTACCATTTTTTTCGGATGAGCAAAAACTTCTTCGCCGAGCAGTTCCTTCATTAAAATAGGTAATTTACCCTGTAATGATATTAAATGCAATTGTTCTTCTTGCATCATTAATTTAATACATTCTAAAAATTTTAAAGAACCTATTCTATTAACAGGTCCTCTTGGAATGATATGATTATCATTTTTATATCCCCAACCTTCATCTTGTAATACTTTTATGACAGGATTCGTAATTAAACATATTTCCCTTTTTGTAAAAAAATTTTTTATTAAAACGTACCCTTGTTTCTTTAATGCTTCTCTTACATTATTATAGTTTTCTAATTTACTAGTTAAATTTAAAGTCTTCATATCTATAAAAATTTAAATTATGCGAAATACCTTAACTGTAAAATATTACAAATTCTTTCACCAAAAATAATGTCAAATGCCTCATCTTGGCTTTTAAGTAAATCTAACGACTTAAATGTAGATTTATGCTCCCATTTAGCTTCAGTATGCTCTTCGCTTAAT